>Ga0310344_10000044_pt1 | contig 116147 bp, 116 predicted proteins | sample HC15DNA20200_MG_FD_203801 | JGI IMG/M metagenome (GOLD analysis project Ga0310344, IMG submission 203801) | Marine microbial communities from station ALOHA, North Pacific Subtropical Gyre - HC15-DNA-20-200_MG | ecosystem: Environmental > Aquatic > Marine > Oceanic | place: Pacific Ocean...
ACGGTGGTTGTAGGTGCGACGGTGGTTGTAGGTGCGACGGTGGTTGTAGGTGCGACGGTGGTTGTAGGTGCGACGGTGGTTGTAGGTGCGACGGTGGTTGTGATAGATGACCCACAAGACACTAAAAGGACTACTACTGAGGCCACAACCAAGTTCCGCATATCCACAGTGGATCACACTTAGGAGCAACGCGCCTACCAACTCGTGTCCAACTCGCCTACGCTTTCAGCTATGAGGTCCCTGGCCGTCACTGGCATCGCCCTCCTACTTGTCGTCTTCGTTCTCTTACTAGGCACCTGTGGACGTTCAGAGAAGGATGCACCTATTACCAGTTCGACAACAACTTCAACCGCGCCGACAACAACTTCAACCTCAACCAGCACCACAACAACTATCAGTCAATCCACAATTGACACTCTCCCGCCGGTCGAAGGCATTGGTACTCCAACACTGGGATACACTTCATCAATCACAACCGTGGGTTTAGACACCGTCCACTTCGGCATGACCGCCGCCGCAGCCCAGAAAGCCGCCGGAACGCCTTTCACGCCAAAAAGTCCTGTTGGCGACTGTTATATGGCCACACCTAACAAAGCGCCAGAGGGCATCACATTTTGGATTGTGGATGGGACAGTTGAGCGCGTCGATATAGATACTCCCGAGATCACCACACGCTCTGGAGCGGGCATTGGTAATACCGAGGATCGGATTATGGGCATGTTTGGAGATCGGATGCAGATCTCCCCTATGCCTGATGGCAGTGGCAATCTCCTAGCTTTCGTGCCACGCGATGAAGCCGACAAGGAATACCGGGTCATGTTCCAAAGCGACGGAAAGCATGTAGTGCGCTTGTGGTCCGGCAAACTCCCATGGGTCCAGTATTTGGATGGTTGTCCCACCGATTAGATACTCATTACAAGCTCCAATAAATACCCGTTATTACTAAGACGGTGTTCAACAACATCGGAAAACATAGGGACAACTATGGGTACCGTCGCCAAAACCACAATGGCCCATTCGTTGTCACGGCACCAGGCAGAAACTTCGATTAGTTCATTACCCAACTCCAAACTTAAGCAAGACGACAGAAGAATCTTCGGAATATCGATTACGGCTTCCAGCCGCCCCCAACGACCCCATTCTGACCACGAGCTGGGCCGACTTCGAGCAGAAAGCCGTAGACCTGAAGTCTTCAAACGTCCTAACAGGTCTCGGCTTTCAACTGGTAAAGCCCCCTGAGCTATCGCCCGCCGCCGAATATCTGCCGGTACATCATAATGATCACCCTGAAATGCCATCCGACGAAGCCCAAGCTCATCGGCAAAGACGTGCAATTCCGCATAACTGATATCACTAGCTAAGTGAGCCCAAAAACGATCCCGCCAAAACCAAATCGCCTGGTCCACCAAAATCGTCATAGCCTATGCTGGCCCAAATACACCCAGAACTGCCAAACTTAAGGAATGGAAACGGACATCATCTCACTCCGTATACCTCCGGATCCTATATTCTTTGACCTGCCAAAAGTCTGTCTGTTGGCCATTGCACAGATTCACGACATAACACTCTCAGAATCAGAACGGCTGCTAAACGAACTAGAAGCAACGGTGACCGATCTTGCGGTCGGATCCAGTGAACTGATCTTTAGCTATCAGGTAACAGGGGTCTCCATCCATATAGTTCTCACAAGCTCATGCGGGACCCGAAAACTCAATACCCATATCGGCTAACCGTTAAGCGCATCTGCTTACCGGCCGGTTGAACCAAACCCGCCTTCGCCCCGCTCCGAATCAGGAAGGTTTTCGACTCGGACGAAACGGCAAACTTCGACTCGTTGAACTACCAGTTGAGCGATTCGTTCGCCACGCACCACCTCAAAAGGCTCAACAGGATCAGTATTGACTAGCAGAACTTTCAACTCACCACGAAAACCAGGATCTATCAACCCAGGTGTGTTTAAACAGGTAACACCGTGTCGAAGGGCAAGACCGCTACGTGGCTGCACAAAACCAGCAAACCCGTTAGGGATAGCAACTACAACACCCGTTGGCACTAACGCACGTCCACCAGCAGGAAGAAGGGTTACATTCTGGGCTGCTACCAAATCAGCACCGGCGTCACCATCATGTGCATACGAAGGAAACGGAAGGTCTTCAAAAAGAATACGAATTGGGATCTCAAGCACAACGAAACCCTAGCGCCTCAAACAGATCTCTGGGATCGGCCAACAAACCAAAGTGTTCACACCTGCTGCGACATAAGACCCCCTAAGATCGAACACATGCTCGTATGGATGGACCTTGAAATGACGGGTCTGGACTCAACTCGTGATGTCATTGTAGAAATTGCCACACTGCTCACCGATAATAATCTTGATGTAATTGCTGAAGGCCCTGAACTCGTGATTCATCAACCCCCAGAATCTCTGAGACACATGAACGATACGGTTCGTGCGATGCACACGACAAGCGGTTTACTAGAGGCGATTAACACCTCGACGGTATCCCTCGAGGAAGCAGGCGAAGCAACTCTAGCCTTCCTGCAGGATCACATACCCCAACCCCGCACTGTTCCACTCTGCGGAAACACAATTGGTACTGACAGACGGTTCCTAAACGCATGGTTGCCTTCTATAGAAGAGTTTCTACATTATCGATCTATAGACGTCTCAACCATAAAAGAACTTGCTCGCCGGTGGTACCCGGAAGTTCTTTCATCCGCACCAATCAAACAAGGAGGCCATCGAGCACTTCAGGATATTTATGAATCCATAACGGAACTAAAGCACTATCGGTCAAGTCTTTTTATTCCACTCAGTAAAAAATATGAAGATTGAATTCTGCCATCTGGCAAGTCTCAGTCACCGCACACAGGCCCCTTTAAATGAAGCCACCTGATTCACCTATCAAACGTCAAGAGCAAGAACCTGCTAGCGAAGAAGTAGTTGAAGTCGCAACCGGTATTTACCGCCTTCAACTACCGATATCAATGCCTGGCCTAGGGCATGTCAATTGTTACGCCCTGGAAGATCAGAAGGGGTTTTCACTCATCGATCCAGGTCTACCCGGTCCTGCATCATGGTCTGCCCTGATCCACAGACTTGACCAGTTAGAAACATCCGTTAAACACGTACACACAATTGTCGTAACTCATAGCCACCCAGATCATTTTGGGGGAGTTCACCAACTACGCGATATTTCAAACAGCGTTCTAATCACCCACGCTGATTTCCGTTCAATCTTCGGCAACGATGAACCAACAGATGTGGCTGATCTTACTGAAGAGCCTCTAGAAGACGCCGACAGCTCACTGACTGAAGCCGACCTATCTGCATTCCGAAATAGCATGCGTCGTGCAACTCCATGGGGTTCACTACGAGAACCGCCCTCAATTGAAGTAATGCGGTCATGGAGTCAGGGAAGTCTCGGAATTCGAGCGTTTCAAGTACCTCTTCCCGATCGCACTTTGAAAGACACCCAGGAAATAACTATCGGGAATCGAACCTGGTTAGCAATCCACACACCAGGACACACACACGATCACCTATGTCTCTATGAGCCAATCGACAAAATATTTTTGTCAGGTGATCACGTTTTGCCGACAATAACTCCCCACATCGGCGGGGTGTCAATTCTCGAAGATCCGTTAGCCACCTTCATCGATTCGTTAGACAGAATGGAAGAATTTGTCGACGTCTCACTCGTTCTCCCAGCTCATGGCCATCCATTCGCCGATCTGGCTAACCGGGCGGCCGATATTCGGCGTCACCATCGGGAAAGGCTGGAATCAATCCATAAAGCGGGAGCTGAACTAGGACGAGCGACTGTAGAAACCTATATGAAATATTTATTCCGCGAACGTTCCTGGGGGTATATGGCTGCCAGTGAGACTTACGCACATCTCGAACATTTACGCTTACAAGGTAAGGCAGAACGAACCGAGGAGAGCGGTTCGAGCACATACCTTGTCGACTAAAAGATACTTCCGTAGATCAACCTTCATTTAATTCACTTGACGAAGTACCGAAAATAAGGTTGAGTGTTTAACGCCTTTAAAACCAAGTATTTTCGGGCTAACAATTACAGAATAACCAAAGATCCAAACATGCAAAGCCATAACCATCTACTCCACTATCAAATTGCGGCTTCGTCGCCAGCGTCTAGAACGCGCCTGCATCCTTGCAATTACGACGTAACAGCCCCAATAACTGCAACGAGTACCAAGACTTTCCTGTTTTGGACTAAGCACCAGAGGCCTCAGGAGGCACTTGGCTAAACGCCATCGAGATCAAATCCCTGAGGCCGCCGGAAATCCGGCGGCCTTTTTCGTTTTTCAACCTTAGACAAAACATCTTCTCAATACGAAGTAGCAGGAACACAACAATGGAAACACTCCAGTACCAACCCGAAATCTGGCGATTAGACGCCGAATGCGAACGACTTGGCGTACCAACCCGCGTATTCTTCTCAGACGATATAGGTGACATCAGCCAAGCTAAACGAATCTGCACCCAGTGCTCCGTACTCGTACCCTGTCTAGAAGGAGCAATAGACCGCCGTGAACCTTGGGGTGTCTGGGGTGGGCAAATCTTCCGTAATGGGAAAATGCTTAGCACCAAACGCCGGAGGGGACGGCCATCGAAAATACCTCGGGTAGAAGAGCAGATGCCTACGGTTCCAGTGCCAGTGCATCTCCAAAGATACTTACGATCGGCTTAGATCTTTTCCGGTTGATTCTCTCGACATCGAAAATACAAGTCGCCATTATCACGGACCAAGGTGACGTCCAAACGAGCCTTGGTCCGTGTGGCGCACCAGTCGCGCGGTGGAGGTAGCCCCTCTCTCTGCGACTACCGTCAGGGTATGTTTAGGGGTTTGGCGATACTCGGAGCTTTACTTGCCATTTCTTCTGCTTGCGCGTCAGGAACCAACATGGTGGATGAAGACGTACTTCACAAAGAATTCCAACTGGTAAAGGGAGGAACCACTTCAATCGCTGAACTCCAAATAGTCCAAAATCGACCTGTAGTAGTCAACCTCTGGGCCACTTGGTGCGGACCCTGTCTGGCGGAAATGCCAGATTTCCAAACTTTCCATCAGGAGAATGACTCACAAATTCTGATTCTGGGAATAAACATATCTGACTCACCAACGCGATCTGATCAAAGGGCCCTGCAACTAGGTATTACCTACCTGCTAGGACGCGACCCAGATGGCACATTTACCAAAGCACTCGGCGCTGTAGGACTACCCGTAACTGCTTTCGTTGACCAGAGCGGGCACCTAGCACACGTCCATCACGGACCGCTTGATCTTAAACTTCTCCAGGACTTGACTACTAGGTACCTGGCGCCGAGAACGAGACTGTCTGTGACTACCTCTAGCTAATGCAAGATCTCGAACTAGCGATCCCGTTTACCCTAGGCATTATGACTGCAATAAACCCTTGCGGCTTCGTAATGCTCCCCACCTGGCTCGGCTATTTCTTAACAGACAAAGCTGAGGACAATAGGAACCGGTCAAAAAAAGTGCTTCGCGGGTTAACCGTCAGCTTAATCATGACTAGCAGCTTCGTACTCCTATTTGGGGGTCTAGGTCTCGCCGTGAATCATTTAGTAAGAGAAGAAGTGATAGCCCGTAGGACACCCTGGTTTACAGTCTTGTTGGGGTTAACGCTCACGATCTACGGTTTAATCCTACTCACGGGACGTCAGCTACCTATTCCAATACCTAAAACGCGCCGTGGACCTAGAACCACAAACCTATGGTCAATCTTCGGATTTGGTGTTTCCTATGCAGTCGTATCTGTCGGATGCGCAGCTCCTATTTTTCTACTCCAAATAGCGGGAGCGTTCAGCCGCGATGGAATTCTTCAAGGCGTAGTGAGTTATCTAGCCTTTAGTGCCGGGATGGGAGCCATCATTATTTCTCTCACACTTTCTCTCGCTTTCGCCCAAAGCGGCCTTGCTAAACATCTACGCCAGATACTGCCATATGTCGACCGAGTGGGATTTCTGGCTCTGATCCTTGGCGGCACCTACCTAATGGTGTATGGCATCTACGAAATCCGGCTACTCCGCAACCCAGGAACACCACTGAATCCTGTTGTAAAAACCATTTCGGACTTCCAATCACATCTGGTGGCATGGGTAACCAACACCGGAGGAATTCGCATTGGCACAGTCCTTTGGTTAAGCGTTCTAACATTAGTTTCTTTGAGTATTGGATCGGCAGCCACTCGACCTATTAGAAATGTCTGCTGGACTATTACCGGTTTCTTCTGGTTGATAACAGAGGGGTTTGGCCACCGAGGTGAACTCATCCTCTTCCCAATTCTACGACTGGTATACGACTGGCCAAATCGAATTAAGAACTGGGTCAATTTGCCGTTACGTTGGGCGGTACCACTCGAAATCCTCATTTCGGCCGTCATGCTTACCTCCCTACTTTTCTGTATTAAATCCGCGGTAAGACGGCGCTGAGAATTAATCACTGGACCAGCTATGACATACTCATGAAACCAGTCGAAAGTGTCTCAAGCCTCGCGGCGCTCCTCCGACTACCAGGAGTGGTAGAGGAATTTACTGCGAGATCAAACATCGGGATCTGCGCGCTACACGGTGGAGGCCTTGAACGAACCACAGATGTGATAGCTAAAGAAGTTGCTCAACGTGCCGGTGCTTCTTATTACGGAGTGACTCAACCAGAAGGTTCACGGCATCACCTATCCTCCACACGTTTCAACCCAGACAACTCACCACTCCTAACAGCATTTCTTGAACGAGTAGAATATGTTGTCTCCATCCACGGTTACGGTCGTGAGAATAACTTTTTCACAATCCTTCTCGGCGGCCGTAACCGACCATTCGCCCACCACTTAGCAAAGCAACTTCGTGCGACTCTCCCGAAAAAATACCGAATCATTGACGACCTCTGCAACATCCCTCAGGAGTTGAGAGGTATCCACCCTGAGAATCCAGTTAATCTGACACGACACGAGGGTGTCCAAATCGAGCTCCCACCGGCAATACGCTGGAATAGCAAAGACAAAAACTGGAGCGACGAGGGCGACACCTCTCGTGTCCCACAACTCGCCAGCCTTGTCGAGGCTCTTACTGAGGGCGTCGCTAGCTGGCAAATTTTACCAGAGCAGAAATTATGTCTCGGAGTCAACTAGTACTTTCGTAAAAAATGGACACAAAGTAGCGATCGCGAAACTCTCAGCGATATTGGTAATTTAGTTGAAGTTCTAGGATTTCGAAGATTATGCGAATTACAACACCCTCACCCCTCAGGGCAACAGATACCCGATAGATCCCATTGGGTCAATTAAGGCATGAACGGATGACCAAGGTAGATCTACCCATGGTGTGCCTGCTACCCCAGGAGCTACCTGGTATTGATCGAACCGGAGTATCAGACCTTCCGATGTGATTGCTACATGTCTAAAGTTTTGCATAAGAGGGTCCAATCCCTCCATGAACAAGGTCTCAGCGCCAAATTGGGCTTCAAGGTCAGAGCGAACCATAAAACCAATCTTCTCAAGCCAAGGAATCTCTCTAAGAAATATTTCATCGGGTTCAATAACTATTCCTGTCTCAAGATCGATCAAAAGCGTTGAGGTATTTTTCTGAACCGCCACTGAATCCGCCCATTCGCTAATGAAATCGAACACAACACTCAATAGTCGGCTATCCACAAAAACTACCTTCCCCTTTCCGCGTAAAATGTTCCCACCGACACCAATGCGCTCCTCCTCAAGAACTGCGGCCCGAAAACTAGAGTATGCACTAGCAACTTCGGCCTCTATGGCCCCGTTGATAGCCGACTCGAGATCAGAACCAGCGATTTGTGGATAATCCAGGTTGTACTCAGCCAACGTTCCTATTTGACCCGACATCTGACTAACAAGAATCTTAGGAGCCGCCTTGGTCAGCGGCCGGTCCGGTATCTCTGTATTAGTTGTTGTCAAAGTACTTCGTTTAGTAACAACTACACCGGCCGTGTCGGAAGGATTCAAGCCCTCCATCTCACGCCCATCACCCGAAGCACACGCCACAAGTCCAAATATCACAACCAGGACAGAAAGAGCTGTTGGACCTTTTGGGGCTCTAATGGCATGGGGTATCACGCGCCGCAGGGTATCTAAATGATCCCTTCCAAAGTAATACCACCCAAAAATCTGTTGTCTGTTGCTACGGTCAGGTGTATGGCCAGGAATAAACGTCGGCAACCAGCGGGGCCAGACCCCTCGAATGATCCAGACCAGCTTCTCCTCGACCTCGTAAATAACCTGCGAGAATTGGACGATCGCATAACTAAACTCGAGCGAAGTTTCGAAGCCTTGGGAGAAAGTGCGGCTGGCGACGACGAAGAAGCCGTAATGGAACTTCGCCTACACACCGCACGCTTGTCAGCTGAACTGTCACGAACAACAGTTGAGCTCCGAGGCAGAATTGCTGAATTGGCTGGTCGATCTGGAGAGGAATTAGCACCGACACCCCAACTAGCAGGAGACGAAAACTTCGAAGATCTAACTCTCGACTCTCCAGCACGAGCCCCCACAAGACCTAAAACAAGTGGTTGGCAACCTGCCGACTAATCAGCTGTCACCTTAGTTACCCGATGTCGCTTCAATAAGAGCGTCAGTCAACTCTTGCCCTCTGGCCTGCAGGCGCCCAAATTCAATCCAGTCTGGAGGATCGGTAGCGAGAGCTTTTGTAGCATCGGCCTGAACCTGCCCAAGCTCAACAACAATCCCAGCTAAAGAATCAGGTAGCTCAAGGAATACAATCGGCTCATCACTTGACGAATCCAGGGATTCTTCATTAGAAGGTTCAATCGGCATACTTTCTCCACTGCTGGTGCCAAAGAGATCCTCCAGTGTTTCACCCGTGAGCTCTTCAAGCGCCTCTTGGAGTGAGTTCTGCATTACAACGTCTTCTCCAACTGCTAAAATCACCCGTTCTAGCTCCGGCACCGTATTGTCACCTTCTGCTTGCACGTATAACGGGCGAACATATAAAACAGAATTCTCGATTGGGACTAGTAGCAACTCGCCAAACAACACCGTGGACCCGCGCTGGCTTAGGAGAGTCTGGAGACTCGCGACCTCCTCATCATTACGAATTCGCTCTTCAGACAACGCCGGTCCATCAAAATTGGAAGTTGGTGGCCGGTAAATGACCAGTTCCCCGTAATTATCACCGTCACTACGCCCAACTATATAAGCCGCCAATTCCTTACGAGCATCATCCTCATCAAGCGGGACATACGCCCGGAGTATGACGAATTCAGTCGACTCAGCCCCAGGGAGATCAAGCATGGTGCGATAAGGCGCCATGCGCATATCTCTGGTTCCCACTTTTAGTCCCTGGTCATTGACCACAACTAGGTTTAAAGCTCCTTCACCAGTACGACCTGGGTCCTGAGAAACCGCCCATTCCGATGCACGCTGATAAAAGTTTTCAGTATCTTCCACATGGTATTTACCCCATAACTCGGTTTGCACTCGAAACAAGTCTTCTGCGTAACGTAGGTGGTCAACAAGATTGGGCGGCATTTCCGATATTGGGCGGAAAAGACTTCCAAAAGCCTCGCCATAGGCCGTGATAATCGGATCATGGTTTTCCATGACGTAGAAGGTGACTGAACCGTCAAATCCATCCACAACCGCCTTGACAGAGTTCCGAACATAATTAAAACTCGTTCGCAAGCCACTATCTTTAGGAAGCTCACCTACGGGCGCTCTTTGCGAATACGGGTAACGAGTTGTTGTGGTATAGCCATCAACTAAATAAACAATCCGACCATCATGAATAACCGGATACGGATCAGAATCGAACTCTAAAAAAGGCGCTAACTTCTCTAAACGTTCACGAACATCCCGTACATAGATAACGCGGGAATCGCTGGTAATAAAATTAGAGATAAGAGGCTCGAGCTCACCAAAGCGAAGGGCAAATGCCAACTTTCGCGTTAACGAACCCATTCCGACTCCTCCGGTACCACCAATGTCTGAGTACCGGACCTCTAACGTTTCCTGATTTTCATCGGTGTAATCCACCTCATCCCTACTAGCTCCTACGACCGCGTACCCCGGTAAACCTTCTCCCACATACAACTGTGGACGGTCAATTGTTAAATCAAGAGTTGGGTCAATATCTATGGGAAGATCGCCGATCAGAAACTCTGGATCACCCGTAGCTCGGACACGACTAACCGGTGCCAACGCAACACCATAACCATGGGTAAACGCAACGTGCTGACTCTCCCAGGAACGAGTAACGTTCGGTTCAAGCTCACGTGCACCCACCATTACCTGGGTGATCTCACCATCGACTTCGTAGCGATCCGAATCTAATTCCCTGCTAAAGCGGTAGTACTCGCGCTCACCCTGCAAGCGATCAAAAGTTCCCTGAACGACAAGGGGATCAAGTGTTCGAATATTCCGAACAGTGCCAGGATTAGAGCGAAGATCCTCCGCAGTGATGCTGTTATCCATCCCCTCAATATGGACTTCCGTCACTTGATCCAATCCGAACGCCATTCGGGTAGCTGTAATGTTGCGGCCGATATACTCAGCCTCTTTCTCTGATTCGGCAGGTTCCACTCGAAGATTCTGGATGACTGCTGGATAAATGTTTCCCATCACCAAAGCCACGAAGGCCCAAAGGCCTACCGCTACCGTTGGTAATACCCAACCGCGACGGCGAATGTTGACAAGCAGCAATACCACTGCAAATAGAGAGATCAAGATTAGAAGGTTGATTGCAGGAAGTTGTGCTTTGACATCTGTATAAGTAGCACCATTTACCGCACCTCGTGTCGAGGTCGTCAGTTCAAATTTTGCTAGCCAGTAGTCAAAAGCTTTTACCGCTGCCAATAAGCCAAGAATGACAGAAAGATGCGCCTTAACAGCAGGTCGAACTCGTTCACCCACAGTCTGAAGTCGGATACCACCATTGACGTAATGGAATATCGTTGTGACAACGAGTATGACGATCAGCGCACCAAAAAGCCATCCAACTATAAATCCAAAGAACGGTAAGCGAAACACATAGAACCCAACATCCCGGTTGAACTGTGCGTCTGAAATCCCGAAATCACCACCATTGGTAAAGAGCAACCACTCCTGCCAGCGATCGGAAACACCGAATCCAGCCAATAGCGCGAGGACAACAGATACTAGTAAACGAACCAACCAAGCTCGGTTGCCAATAAATTGGTGATATCGCGCAACCAACTCCTCTTCTGGCCCAGGTGGACGATCAGTAGGGGCCAAACGATCAGCAACTGTCAGATTCACGAAGCAGAGAGCGAAGAAAAGCAAAGTAAAGATGACTACAAGCACGATCTGTGCGCCTAGAACCGACGTGAACACGTCCCCATACCCAAGCTGGTCGAACCACAAATAGTCGGTATAGAACCCCGCTAAACCCCGCAACGAGAATAAAGCCACTACTCCAGCTATTAACAGCCCTACTACCACCTTCCGTATCCTTCGAGGACCACGATCACGTACCCGCCGTATTCGGGTCGGTGGTGGTGGTGGTGGTGGTGGTGGTGGTGTATTTCCCTGATCAGACATCGCTCAGAAGCCTAACTGTCACCAAGATTGATTGGTGATGCAAGATCAACAGAATCTAAAAATACGGGAGAACTAGTTTGGCTCTGGAAGATTGAGGTCTAGAGCATTACCACCCAATTGGGCAAGCAAACTGAGCGCATCCTCAAGAGTTGCCACAGGCTCAATTCGGAGATCTCCGCCATATTTCTTGGCTAAATCGTATTCACTCTTTGGTACAAGAAAGACATCTATCTCGGCTTCGCGCGCCGTAATAGTCTTTTGTACGACACCACCAATGGATCCAACAGTCCCATCAAGATTGATCGTCCCCGTGGTGGCAATATTAAAACCGCCCGTCATCTCTCCAGGAGTAATCAAATCAAGCACGGCCAACGTGAGAGCAAGACCCGCTGAATTACCTCCCACATTCCCGGTTTCAATTCGAACATCAACGGGCAAGTCTGTAACATCCTCCCAACGAGTCTGAACCATGACACCCAAAAAGGGAACATCCGAATCTTCTGACCGCCCTCCGAGAGTCACCTCTACACTTCGGCGAAATAACCCATCTAGAGATTCGACATCAAGATCTACAATCTGCCCCGGAACACGCGATCTAATCTCAGAAACTAAATCCTCTGCAGTGGCAACTGGGAAACCATCGACAGCTACTACTACATCTTCTGTAGTTAGGAGACCCTCTGCCGGACCCTCAACCCCAGACATACCCACACCTGTCGCCCTATAAGGATCAACACCAAGATGGCGAAGCGCTACCGCTACTGCAGTAGATTTTGAAACCTGCATCAGTTGGAAATTAAGGGCACGATTCTCATCCCGGCTTCGAGTTCCCAACACATCGTCTTCCCCATAAAGGACGATGTCATCACTGAACTGAGCCCTAAGATATTCCCAACCGTTCACGTGGGAATCCTGTCGAACGGTTGTGAAAAAAATTTCACCAGCCGGATCAAATCGTTCTCCAACCGTTACTAAAACCCTCTCAGTAAGGGCATTAACGCTACCGGGCCGAAAAGCAAAGTAAGGGAGTTTGACAATACTGATTCCCAAAACAACCAATAGGAAAAACACCAAAGCAACCCAGAAACGTATACGAAAATGAAATCCAACCCGGCGACCTTCTAAGGCGCCATCCGATCCATAAGATAGAGTTCCACTTGCCGTGTCCACGATGTCATTCAGTCTCGTTCTCGGCGCCTTAGCGCTGCTTAAAACCCGGATACTGCCGGGGAATCTCCAGCCTGCCATAATCAGGATCTACGGAGTCAAAGCGGAGAACAGACCCAGAAAAACCAAAGCTTCGTCTTCCTGGATACCCCTCTTTACCCATCGAAGTTTCAAGTCTCCTATAGATCGAATATATGTCAGTCGTATAGGAACCGGCAGCGATTGGAAATTCCTCGCGCGACTTGGAGTAGGTATACGACCCCCCCACAAGGCCATCACGGGTCGGCGCGCGCGAATTCGATGGTGGCACCGGCTAATTTCATTAACCCTTTTACTGAGCATCGTTGTGATAGTCGGCCTCGCTATCGCCTCACTAACTGCAATATTGATCATCGCTGGTGGCTTTCTTCTTGAACAAGCGATCGGCTAAACCTTGAGTACGAACGATCTAAATAAAACCAGTCCGCCAGGCGTTACTGAATCTATCCGCAGACGGATCGCTATTTCTACGGGATATTCTGGCGACAGGGAGACAGCACAAAAACTACTCAAAGACAGCGCTCCATCAGTGAGATCTGCTGCCTTAACCTCGCTGCACCGACTTGGAAGATTCGATCGAGAAACTATGCTCATCGGTCTAAGCGATCCCGATCCCACGGTTAAAACCCGAACCATCGAACTATCAGTTAATACGAGTGCGGACGGACTCCGTTTACTCAATGACTCCGACCCCACCGTAGTGGAGGTCGCGTGTTGGGCAGCAGGAGAACAAGGAAACGACCTGAGCTCCACACAACAGAGCTTGGTAGTTGACCAACTCTCCGAGATAGCTTCTAGACACAGCGACCCACTTTGCCGAGAAGCCGCGGTTGCAGCTCTTGGAGCACTGGGACATCCTGGAGGTCTAGATACTGTGATAGCAGCGCTCAAAGACCGGCTCCCAATACGACGACGCGCAATACTGGCTCTAGCACCTTTTTCTGGTCCAAAAGTTCTGGAAGCTATTAACCACTCACTAAACGACCATGACTGGCAAGTACGACAGGCAGCTGAAGATCTGAAGGCTGCCTCCCTCACAGATCTAACTAAGTCATAGTTCCCAGCACTAACGTGAGCCACGTTGGGAATCCATAAACATCACACGCATGGCCTCGAATGATTCAATGCACTGTCCCGCACCTAATACCACACACTCCATAGGTGCCTTAACACGGTGAACCGGAACACCAGTTTCTTCCCCAAGACGCAAATCTAGGCCACTGAGGAGACTCCCACCCCCCACAAGATGGATGCCCTGAACAAGAAGATCCTGCGCAAGCTCCGGAGGAGCCTGCGAAAGACACGCAACTACCGACTCAATAATCGTAGATAATGGCTCGTCGATGGCCTGTCGTATCTCCTGCGGCGTTAAAACAACATTCTTAGGTAACCCAGTAATGAGTTCTCTCCCACGGACCTCAGCACGCATCTCATTCGGTGTAGGAGCTGCAGATCCAATTTCCAGTTTGATCTCTTCTGCTGTCCGCTCTCCAATCGCCAAACCATATTCACGCCGCACATAAGCCTGTATATGGGAATCAAGATCGAACGAACCAGTCCGAACTGCTTCAAGCGCAACGACCCCACCCAGCGACAAAAGAGCCGATTCAGAAGTACCGCCACCTATATCTACGACCATATTACCTACAGGTTCGCTAATAGGTAAGTCGGCCCCAATAGCTGCTGCCAATGGCTGCTCAATCAACTGAGCATCAGCCGCACCTGAACGTCGTGCGGCTTCTGTAACTGCCCGACGCTCAACAGCAGTTATAGCTGAAGGCACGCATATAAGAACCTTCGGCTTATTGAATCGGCTCACACCAACACGCTCCATCAAAAGTCGGACCATGCGCTGAGTAACTTCGAAATCTGTTATCGCCCCTTTACGTAACGGCCGGACAGCAACAATATGAGATGGGGTACGGCCAATCATCTGCCAAGCCTGACGCCCCATAGCCAAGACCTCATTATTTCTCTGGTTGATCGCAAGAACTGATGGTTCGGCAAGAACAACCCCCTCCCCACGCATATAAACAAGAGTGTTAGCAGTCCCAAGATCGATCGCAAGGTCGCGGGTCATATCAAACCCCGGGGCTTTCCTCAGAATCTCTCGATACAGAATCCGAATTTCTTTCAGGAGGAAGAAGACGCATCCCAGTGGATTCAGTGCCATTTGTCGCCCGATAGCCATGATGACCACGAGACATCCCCCGGAGTGTCTGACGAAATTCGTGGGGATCACTACTTCGATGCCGCGGTCGACTCACAACCCAAACGAGTGAAGAACCGACTAGGGCCAAAACTCCAGCCCCAAGAAGGAACAGTGGGGCCAAATTCATGTCGTCTGCCCTGGGTCAACCAGATGTTCGATCTCTACCAAGTGCTGTGCATCCAAGGCCCATCGCTCCCCACCTTGCCAGAATTCGGACTTCCAGATTGGTACCGTGAGTTTAAGTGTGTCGATACAAAATCTGTTTGCCATATACGCAGCGTCCCTATGTGGCGACGAAGTAGCGACAACAACAGCGGGCTTCCCAATTGCGACAACACCTGTCCGATGGAGCAAAGCCAAACGAGCAATCTCAGGCCAACGTTCTCGCGCCTCAAAAACAATCAGCTCCATACGAGAGAGGGCTGGTCCCGTATAGGCCTCAAAAGCAAGTTCAGTCACATCAGATCTATCCCCTGAATGGTTACGGGCATTACCACAAAAGAGAACAACAGCACCACAATCCTCACGGCCCACCCAATTGCCCACCAGGTCAACGGGAATATCCTCCTCAGATAGAGCAATCCAAGTATCCCCTTCAGGAAGGGTCAAGCCTTGCCTAGGAGCCTTAGACATCAGCGCAATAGTACGACACAACCTGAAAACCAACACCAGAAATAGACCAATACCAACTACACACTCCTTATCAACCTCTCTTTATCCGACGCACAAGCCAAGTAAAACCCGTTGCGATTAGCATTAAAAATAGCGCTGAGACCCCGAGCGATATGAACTGGCGGCTTCGGGCATCAAGCTGGTCCAATGCTCTTGGCTCGTGACCAGCAACATATGCCTCTTCATTAGAATGTTTGGGTACCCACCCCAGTTCTCGTAAACGATCATTCGCCACAACCCATGAGTGCACCGTATACGGATGTATACCGGGAGGAGCGCCGGTTAGACCAAGCCCCCACCGAATTCTTGCAGCCACTCGCACCAAATTGGCAGACAACCGTAGACGTGGAACGGGCCCACCCAACTCCACCATCAATGGACTAGGAATCCAGCCATCGGGTGCCACATTAAGAGCACCTGGTGGTTTACGATCAACGGCCACCACAACCGCCTCAGCTAAATCGTCAGCGTGCAAAAACTGACCCGCTGAGTCACCATCCTCACTCCTAACTAAAGAAGCGGAAGTAAGAAGTCGGGCTAAACCTCCCGGCTTCTCTTCAGCAACGGTTACGGCAGGTCGTAAAATCGTGGTTACTCGGTCCGTTCGGTCCTCAGCCCAAGAAGTAGCCCACCCTTCAAGCTCGACCCGGCGCTCAGCAAATCGGAATCCCGGACACGGCCGAATCTCAGCCTCTTCAGTCAACGGAACAGGATTATCCGGCCAAGCCCCATAAACCATGGCGGTCGAAATAACGATTAAATGTTTAACACCACTAGTGCTTAAAGCACTTATAAGACGTTGTGCAACCGTTGACAAGCCATAACTCGGGTCATCTGCAAACTCCTGTGGTCTCAACCCCGACGCTAGATGTGCCACAGCATCGACGTTATGAAAGAGTTCATGAAGGTTAACCACCTCAAGATCTGCAGTCACCAACTCGACCCCATCAGCCGGGACAACGCTGGAACGTCGATCAACCCCAACAACGTCGTAACCAACTTCGGCTAGCCGAACACAAACACGACGACCCACAGCTCCAGTTGATCCTGTAACAAGCACCTTCAAGAACATATTCCTTTCACTACCGACCAGTGAGCCGTATTACGCTTTATCACCCTACGATGCCCTCGTGAGTGAGCGCGAACCCCCTGACGACAATAACGACGAAATCCCCCCCGGTGACTCACGTGACCCTTTTGCTGGAATTCCTTTTATAGGAGAACTTCTTCGCTCTGTAAATTCAGCTCAAGACCCCAAAGGGCCAGAACGACAAATCGCCATCTCTATAGCAACTGGTGGGAGAAGTGAGCCGAACGTTGACCCACTTGAACGAATTGAGTGGGAAAAATTAGCTCGAGTCGCTGAACTACAAGTTGCTCATAGAACTGGCCTCGACGTCTCTCGTGGACAAACTCTGTCTGTAGAACCAGTAACCCGCGCTGTCTGGGCAGAGCGGAGTCTTGAAGCACTCAATCCACTCCTGGCGGTATTGATCAACTCATTCAAACCTGATACCACCCAACTCGACACAGTAGACTCTTTTCTTGGTGACACCGACTCTGATTGGCTTCAAAGTTTACTCTCTTCAATCGGCCCATTGTTGACCGGGGTAATGTCTGGAATGCTGGTTGGAAGACTCGCCGTTCGTAACTTAGGGACCTACGACTTACCAATCCCGCGTGAGGAAAATTCGCTTCTAGTTATTGCCCCAAACGTTGAAGATTTTCGCAAAGAATGGAGTCTCCCCGCTGAGGATCTCCGACTTTGGGTATGCATTCATGAAGCTATACACCATGCGTTGCTAGGTGTCCCTCACGTGAGGGGGACCCTCACCAATCTGTTGGCTAGACATGCAGGAGCTTTTCAAAATGATCCCGAAATACTCAACGAACACTTCGAGAATCTAGACATAATAGAAAATCCAGAATCAATCTTTGAACTTCAAGGCCTTATAAGCCCCGAGATGGTTTTAGGCGCAGTTCGCTCTCCAGAACAAGCGGCCTTACTACCGCATCTCGAATCCCTAGTCGCTGTAATAATTGGCTATACAGACCACATCATGGATGATATTGGCGCTCGACTCATCACTAAATACCCCATGCTGACTGAAGCATTAAGACGCCGACGAGTGACAGCCAACGAAGAAGACCGCTTTATCGAAAGGGTCTTTGGTCTCAATCTGAACCAGGAACAGGTCGACAGGGGCGGTTCCTTCATAACAGGAGTCTTGGAACGGGCTGGTGATCATGGACTCAACCGTCTTTGGACCAGTGAACACCACCTGCCTACACCAAACGAGGTTGATGCACCTGGGCTATGGCTTGCCCGAATCGACTTAAATAAGGATTGATCTACAAAATCACTGAGGAGAGTTAGTACTTCCCTAACGTTGGTGCCAAAATCCTAGCTGGCCATCCGGGCGATCAGAATTTGTCGGTGTGTCCACACGACGCGCTCTGACGAGTCCGCGCCCATACACCCCCATCACCACCCACATAGCAATTATTACACCTAGATATCCAACAAGTGGTTTGAGCGAGAGGATGGTAGGGGGAAACGCCCCAACGGCCCAGGACAACTGAAATCGTCCCTCAAACTTTGCAAAAGATCTACCGTGATTTGCATCAGGTGCATCACGCTGTACCAACGAATCAAATGCAAGCTTGGCCGCCGCCGCACAACCAGCCACCGATGCTGCCATCGAAACAGCTCCCCATAATCCATCCGTCCATAATCCATCCGCCCACACGGCAAAAGAAGCTCCCGCCATTACCATAAAAAGGGAACCACCAATAATACGCTCCTCCACAACACGGCGACGAAGACGCGGCGCTATATAAGCGCCGAAGAGGGCTCCAAGGCCTGCACCAACCAGAACCGCTCCAAAATGCCACGCAGGTGCGCCTGGGGTACCAAACACATTCTCACCACGTATTAAGCCCACGGCGGCTCCACCAGCCCGCCCCGGTGCCTCCATTGGAATACCTTCTTCACCTCCCCGGAAAGCAAATGCTAAAAGAAATGTAACGAAACCAACAGTCAGACGAAGACCTGCAATAGCCACAGCTCCTGCAACAATGCCTGCACGACGTAAATCGGCTCTTTCTCGTGCAGCTAATGGCTCTTCAGCGACTGCCACAGGTTTAAGATTGATCGCAAATAAAGCAGTAATAGTAAAACCGACACAAGCGACCATCGGTGGCCACTCTTGACCGAATAGCATGGCAAGACCGCCTATTCCCGCTCCCAGAATTCCGCTTATTGCACTCAACAAAGCAAGCTTTGAATTTGCTGATACGAACTCTTCTTCAGATCGGACAATCGTAGGGACTACAGCACTCTTGGCAACTGAGTAACCTTTTTGTAAGACAAGGAAACCAAAAGCTTCAGGGAACAAAAGAAGCCCATTGATGTGTCTAGACATGAGATATGCCAGTAAGGCTCTACCTAGAACAGTAATCAAAATCATTACTCGCCGGCCGCCTCGAATTCGGTCAACAGCCGGACCAATAAGAGGCGTCACAATAGCAAACGGCGCGATTGTCAGCACCAAGTAAAGGGCGACTCGCCAACGGGCAGCTGAAGGGTCAATTGAGAAAAAAATTGACCCGGCGAGAGCAACAGCAACTGTCGCATCACACATGGTTGACATCGCATGCGTACGAGCCATACGTGTAAACGGGCTAACAAATAACCGCTGTGCCCGTGTCGAAGGGTCGACGTTCTCCACCCGATTTAGGTTAGGAGTAGAAATGCATAGTCTCTAGATATACAGCGGATCTCTGCACCATCGACCATTAAAGTTTTCGCTGTTCGTACCGATAGCCAACACCCCGGACTGTGACAAGTCGCTCCGGATTTGGCGGATCTTCCTCAATCTTGTCCCGAAGTCGTTTCACGTGAACATCCAGAGTTTTAGTGTCGCCGACGTAGTCATATCCCCATACCCGATCGATCAGAAGGTCCCGTGTTAATACGCGCCCAGCATTTTCCATGAGTACTCGGAGGAGCTCAAACTCCCGAAGTGGCATAGCCACAACCTGATCACGAACACGAACCTCATGACGATCAGGATCGATCATGACGTCACCAATAGCCAAACCTGCCTCATCATAGTGGCCTTGCAAATCGGCAGATCTTCCCTTAATTTCTGATCGTCGAAGTACCGAATGCATCCTGGCAACTAGTTCACGAAGTCGATAAGGCTTGGTCACATAGTCATCGGCTCCAATTTCCAATCCCACTACTGTGTCAACTTCCGCTCCTTTAGCAGTCACGATAATGATCGGTACTTCCGAACGAGAGCGGATCTCTCGACAAACATCAAGGCCTGAAAGTCTGGGAAGCATGAGATCCAATAGAACTAAATCCGGCTTCCACTGATCAAAAGACTCGAGTGCCGCAACTCCGTCATAAGCGAGCTCTACCTGAAAACCTTCGCGGTTTAAACCCACGGTCAGTGCATCAGCGAATGATTGCTCATCTTCGACCACAAGAACTCTAAATGCCCCCATGAGAGGTCCCCTCGATCGCAGCACTTAGGTGTCTAGTCGCCCTGAGAAACTCATTATCTTCCAGAACTACGCCACCTAGATCAGATTGTCGGAATCCGACAGCATCGGAACACTTAGACACCCCACAAGAAACAGACATCACCAATCTCACGAACTTAATCTCGCTCCATGGAAGTCTCGGAGGATCCCGATTGCCCTAACCAAGTAGTCTCCCATACTTCAAGTGGGAGATCTATTTCTGAAGCGTGGGTTGGGAGCAGCGATGTGAGGGTGGCCCATCCATCACGTAATAGATAACTGTCCGAACCTTCCGGTACCGGAAGCTCACTTGTAATGACATTAATATCAAGTCCTTCATCATCTCTACCAGTTATTACTGTGCGTACACCACCTACCGGAGCGAGTGAAGCCCGTCGAAGACCTTTCACCTCACCTTCTGGACGATCAGGAACATTTAAATTCAAAACCGTCCGAGGCGGAGCAGAAATAACCCATGGAAAAATCAGACGGACCAAACCATCTGCAGTCCGCCAGCACGGTCGCTCAAACGGACCATCGGGTCCAACCGACGGGAGCACATCGAGACTGACAGCTAGTCCAGACAATCCAAATCTCTCACCGGCCAAAACAGCGCCGATGGTACCTGAGAATAAGGTAGATCGCCCAGTATTGGGACCGCGATTAATACCAGCTACTACAGCTTCAGGAGGGTCACCGAAGCCACCTAGACTCGCCAACATAGTAATTAATGCCGGCGGCCCATCTACTGAATAGGCGGTTACAACCGATCCTACAGAAATCGGGATATCCACTTGTTCGATTGGTACACGCTTTGGATCATGAATCGGGCCAAGACAAGCTGAAGATCCACTCCAATCACTAGAGGGGGCAGCTACTACCGGCTGATGCCCCATAGCGGCAATTGAACTAGCGAGAGCATGCAGGCCTTCCGAGGTAATTCCATCATCATTTGTTACAAGTACTCTCATACTCTTCAACCCCTAAACTTTACAAATCTGGATGACTGGAAAAACAAAACGGTCTTCCAAGAACTGAAACGCTGACATCAGATACAGACACCTGGTGTTCCACAAAACAGACCTCCCACAACTATCGCTCTCAAACGTTCATTTTGGGGGCTCTTGCCGATCTCTATCTTGCCGGGGCAATCGAAACGAAAACGTTGAGCCTATGCCCTCGGTCGACTGTACCTGGATTGTCCCACCATGTAGTTCAGCTACCTTCTTTACTAGCGATAATCCAAGACCTGTCCCGCCTGTGCCCCTCGATCGTGCTTTATCCACTCGGTAAAAACGCTCGAAAATTCGATCCACATCACGCTCTGGAATACCAATACCGCTATCAATAACCTCAACAATTACTTCACAAGCGTCAGAACCAAGACCCACTACAACCCGATCTCCATCGTCACTGTACTTGATGGCATTATCCACCAGGTTATGAATAGCACTAGCAAGATGACTCCTACTGCCTAAAACCAGGTACTCCGTACTATCTTCGGGATAGTCAAAAAAAACTTCTACTGACTTCTTCGATGCTCTAGGGGCTGCCCAACCGACAGCTTCTCTGACTACTTCACTAAGGTCTATCAAATCTGTATCAACAGCTGACGACGCCTCAGTCTCACTCAAAGCTAGGAGACCTTCAAGAATTGCTCCAGCACGGGAAGCCTCAGTTTCAAGTCGGGCAAGGAGACGGTGAATAACCTCTGGATCCTCTTCTTCACCCAAAGTCTCTGCGAGGAGGGCTAGAGCCCCAATCGGGGTCTTCAACTCATGGCTAATATTAGCTACGAAATCTCTCTGCATATCTAGTGCGCGTCGGTATTCCGTAGCGTCCTCCACCAAAATAACACCGGAGCCACCTTCGACTGGAAACGAGGAAACCCGCACATATCGAATAGGAGGACCAGCTAAATGAACCTCCTCAACAACCGGCTCGGAGTGGCTTCGGGATACCAGATTATTGATGACATCACCGACTAACAAATCTCCATGACGGCCTTCAAGGAAACGAACAACGTCGGTATTCGCATGGACGGTGACACCTTCAGAGTCGTAAAACATCACACCCACAGGTATTGCATCTAGAGACGACGATAATGAATCAATCAGCTGGTCTCGCTGATCTAAATCGTTCCGGACATCCCCCACAAGGCGCTCGAGCTTTCCGAATAAATCATGTTCTTCTCCAGTGCAACCAAGTTGAATACCAATATTACGAAGCGCCGCCTTGTCAGCAAGACGGTATCTGACACATACCAGTAGACCCAGTACCAATCCTGCCGTGATTATGGAAAAGAAGATGGTCACAATCTCAAGCGTCGTCCAATGGCTCGTTCTCGGCACGCCACTCAGCACGAGCTGCACCCGTCTGTTCCGGTAAAACTCCCGAGACCATATAGCGAACTCGATCACCAACATTCACAGCATGATCACCAATTCTCTCATAAAATCGACCAATGAGAGCCATCTGAACGATCGGTTGTACATTCCCACCCGGTGTGGATCCTTGGCGGAACAAATCCTCAATGTAGTCAGCGTGTAAATCGTCGAGACGATCATCAATATCTGGAAGAGCCGCTGCTAGACCATCATTCGATTCGGCATAGGCATCAACAGCCATTTCACAAAGACGAACTGCTTCTGTACTCATCCGGCTTATCTGGCCCCTAGAGATTGCAGCCAATTCATGACCAAAGATCCGCCTCGCTGCCTTACAAATATTACTAGCCAGGTCAGCGGATCGTTCAAACTCTCCAGTAATCCACAGCGCTGTAATAACACGGCGAAGATCACCCGCCACGGGATTTTGAAGTAATAACACACTCTGGCATCGTTCTTCGATAGTTAGCGCAAGGAGATCAATAGAGTCGTCCTCATCAATCAGTCGTTGCGCAGCCACAAGATCGGAATCGAGAAGTGCCTCAGTAGCTCGAGCCACCCGATCACATGTTAAAGCCCCAAGTCTCGTGATCTCCGATCGAATCTCATCAAGTTCCTCATGAAAACTTTTCCTACTCTCAGACACCATCAACCAAACCTCCCTGTGACATAATTCTCGGTCCGTTCATCAGCTGGCGTCGAAAAAACGGTCTCTGTTGCGTCGCACTCCACCATAATTCCAGTAGGACGGTGACTATCAGTGTCACGCTCAGTAGTAAAAAAAGCTGTCCTATCACTAACCCGAGCAGCTTGCTGCATGTTGTGAGTAACGATCACGATCGAGAACTCAGTCTTAAGATCCTGCATAAGATCCTCGATGCGGGTCGTGGCAATTGGATCAAGCGCTGAACATGGTTCGTCCATGAGAAGAACCTCGGGATCAACCGCCAGGGCTCGGGCTATACATAGCCTTTGCTGCTGACCACCAGACAAACTCAGAGCAGAATCCTTTAACCGATCTTTCACCTCATCCCAAATGGCCGCCTTCTGTAAAGACCGCTCAACGACATCGTCAAGACCCCGACGGATACCAGCTACACGCGGACCAAAGGCCACATTGTCATAAATCGACTTTGGAAAAGGGTTTGGTTTTTGAAACACCATACCAATACGGCTCCGCACGGCTACAGGGTCAACTCTGGCGTCGTAAAGCTCAACACCACGAAACCGCACATGACCTTCAACTCGCGCAGACGGTACCAGATCGTTCATTCGATTTAAGCAACGAAGAAATGTCGACTTCCCACAACCCGAAGGGCCGATAATGGCAGTTATCTCATTGCGAGGAATATTAAATGTCACATCGCGCACGGCACGGAACGTCCCATAGTAAGCACTGAGGTCAGCAATCTCAAAAACACTCTCTGGAATGACCGAAGATTCTTCTTCGACAGCTCTGTCAGTAGCATCTAAATTTAAAGTCGCGGTCACGTCAGAATCCTCCGTGGGTATCTCACCATTAGCCGTAGTCATCGTCGCTGCTTTTCAAAGCGATTACGTAGCAAAATTGCGGTCGAATTAAGAGCGAGAACAAAAACCAGTAGAACAACAATCGCAGCCGCTGCAGCAGAAGCGAATCCAATATCTCGACCCGAATTCTGTGTCCACTCGGTTATTACAATAGGCATCGCGACAAAGCGATCTTTTAAAGCCGAAACATCAAAAAAACCAGGATCTGTCCCGAGCCGACCAGTAACAGCCCCTACAAGGATTAGCGGTGCCGCCTCACCGATGGCACGCGACATGGCCAATAGAGTACCGGTAAGAATCCCAGGAGCCGCGTACGGGAATACTTGGCTGCGTACAACTTCCCAACGAGTAGCACCAACACCATAGGCACCTTCGCGAAGGCTGTCTGGCACAGCCCGGATTGCCTCTGATGCCGTGATGATCACAATCGGGAGGACAAGAACCGCCAGGGTAATACCAGCAGATAGAAGACTTCTGCCACCAGTCAGACCTCCCAATGTCTTCACAAATATCCCTAGCCCCAATAAGCCATAAACAACAGAGGGAACTCCAGCGAGGTTACGAATATTAAGTTCAATAAAGCGGGTGACACGAGTCTTCGGGGCGTATTCCTCAAGATAGACGGCAGCACCGATACCAAGAGGAAAGGAAAATACAGCGGTGAACACCGCAATCCAAAATGAGCCAACAAGACCCTGGTGTACTCCAAGACGCTCATCGATAGATCTGGAACGTAACGTCCCACCAAGAAAGTCTCCTAGACGCGTTGAGAGAACAGACCAGCCATCTCGTGCTACGTCCACCAAGAGCACCGCTAGGACGAGTAAGGCAAGTAAGAGACCAAACTGCAAGAGGAGCTTGAAAGCTATACCCCCAATATCACTGCGACGTCGCTCTAATTCCGCCAGAACACGAGTCTCCGCATGGCCATCGCTGAGACGCCCAAACACCGCCATCAGTATTGCTCCCGTACACGACGCACAAACCGATCGGCAATCATATTCAGAACGAATGTGAGGATAAAGAGAAGAAGGCCCACAAAAAAGAGGCTTTGGAACGTGTAACCCTCACCTTTCACCTGGTCTGTGCCCCCAGCAAGCGAAGCCATCGCAGCTGTCATAGTTAGGCTACCTTCAAAGGGAGAATGGGTATACGCGGCACTATCCGCAGCACCTCCGGCGATGAACACGACCATCGTCTCACCAATAGCCCTCGAGATAGCAACGATGAAGCTTGCCACAATTCCCGAGATTGCAGCAGGAAATACGACCCGTGTCGCAATGACCCGTTTACGCGCGCCAAGACCAGCTGCGGCCTCCCGCAAATCCACAGGCACGGCCTTAAGTGCATCTTCGGACACAGAGGCAACAAGAGGAATTGTCAGCAAACCCACACCAGTACCTGCTGCAGCAAGAGATCCGGCAGTCGCATCTTCATTGATTCGACCAATTACCTCGGGAGCTATAAAAAATAGAGCGAAAAAGCCGAGGACCACACTTGGAATACCCGCGAGAATCTCAAGAACGGGTTTAACAATGGCCCGAACTCGCTCCGAGGCATATTCAGCAAGATACACCGCCGATGCAAGGCCAATCGGACCAGCAACGAGCATTGCGATCCCCGTTGTAATCATTGTTGCAACGAAGAGAGTCCGGATGTCGTACATACCGCGGCGCGGATACCAACCGGAAGCCCATGTGTCCCCCCAATCAACACCAGCGATAAATGCCCAACCTTCGCGAAGAAGCGAAACGATGAGTAGAGCCGAAACTAAAACTGAAATTAGAGCCGAAAACAAGATCGCAGCTCTAACTAACTGTTCCTTTCTTATCCGACGCTTGCCGGTTTGGAGATCATCTATCGAAAGGAACCTAGTCACCGGCACAAATGGTAAGAGGCCAATCTCATACCTGTGACATTACGTAGTAACAGTAGCCAGGTGCCGAGTAAATGGTAAACAAAAGGAAAAACCTTGGTAAACGGCTTCTAATTATCCTCGGCGTAATCCAGTGAATTAGCTTATATCGGGTATGGATACTCGAAAAATCCCAGAACCATTCGCGGCTATTCGCAGGAAGAGCACAACGAGCCAGCCGCCAATAAGACACGCCATAAAGGCGTGTGACTCGTTACCGTTCTTTGGTAGCCCAACGGGCTTGAGTGACTGCCACAGCATCAGAAGCGAGAGGAACATAGCCGACTTCAGCAACCGCACCAATAAGTGAAGCCTCGGTCATATAAAAGTCGACATAAGCGCCCAGCGCCGAGTTTGCAGCAAGCTTGGCCGGGTTGACATAAATAAACAGCGGCCGACTCAGTGGGTATTCACCTGAAGCAATCGTGTCCAACGTTGGCGTAATACAGCCATCACCACTATCAACATCTAGCAATTTCACATCAGTAGCGTTAGCCGCAAATGCAAACCCGACCCAACCTAGTGAGGTATCCGACCCCTGGATGCCCCGCAAAATAACATTGTCATCTGCAGAAGATGTGTAATCCGGACGGGCCACATATTCGGTCCCACGCTCTTTAGCGATCTTCTTAAAAGACATCTCGCCAAACGAGTCAAATGTTCCTGACTCAGCACCCGGACCAAAAATTTCCAACGGAGCATCAGGGAATCTATCCTTACCACCCAACTCAAGAATCAAACCATTCGCGTCAGACCACGAACTGAAACCTTGGGATTCTGGACCGGTTAGCGCATAAAGATCTTCCTTAGTGACACAGTCAACAGAAGAATTAGACGGATTTGTCATCACCGCAATCCCATCAATCCCAACCTGAAGCCCGATAAACTCAACCCCCGCAGCCTCACAATCCTCTGCCTCTGCAGGTTTAATCGCACGCGACGCGTTCGAAATATCAGTCTGGCCTAGACAAAAGAGCTCAAACCCATCACCAGTTCCCGGACCATCAACGTTAACCACCACATTGGGTGCCACATCCTCAAACAACTCAGCGACACGAACCGACACAGGCTCTACCGTTGACGAACCCGAAATCTCAATGGTCCCAAATAAATCTGCCAGAGGTACTGGAAGAGCTGTCGTAATCGAAACGTTTGAGGTCTGGGCTGTGGAGGTCGAAGTTCTACTCTCAACATCATTACCACACCCCACCGTTAGAAATAAAGCCATAAAAAATGTGAGAACTAGGCGTAATCTCCAGTTTTGCAAGAAATTATCTTTCATTAAACCGTCCCTCCTAAGGGGCAGGTGAGGGATAGACGATCTACTCCCCAAACTCGGAAAGGACGGTACGCAGAATAGGTTTCCCAAAACAGAGCGCCAGGTGAACAACGACTGAACGCTTAGAGAACTCTTAACCTAGGTGAGCTATAAAGCGGCAATCGCTAGTTGGGTGGCAGAAAGTCCAAATATCTTTTAAGTAAATCAACATCACGACGCCAAGTAAGTAACTTGAGCGCCTTCTTTGGAGTGACCCATCGGATTTCATCAACCTCCCCGTTAGGGACGAAGGATCCTCGATCAACTGTCATGGCGTAATAAGTAACTCTCTTACTCTTTTGATTCTCAGTTGAATATTCAACAGAACCGACCTCATCGCCAATTTTGCAGCAATAACCAGTTTCCTCGAGAACCTCCCGCCTAGCTGCACGTTTAGATGTCTCACCCGGGTCTAGCTTTCCTTTCGGAAAACTCCAATCATTGTCTCCAGGACGATGTATCAAAAGAAGCTCAATAACAAAACTCTTGCCATTAGAAGAAGATTTCTTTCGAGGTCGGGTAACAATTCCTCCTGCTGCCAAAATCAAAGACCGCCTCATACCCCCGAGCGACTCCGTTCAACAGCAGTAAGGGCTAAATATTGGTGTGTATCGAGACCACGGCTTCCAGGCTTTCGCACCCAAGTCCCATCGCTCTCAAGATCCCATGCCAACCGATCATCAGCTAGGCATGTATCAAGAATTTGATCGAGCCGTTTTAACTGCTTCTCATCCTCAATACGGATCAGAACTTCAACTCGGCGAATCAGATTTCTAGGCATAAGATCTGCTGAACCCATGAAACAGGCCGACCTACCCTCACCGTCTCCGTTTGCGAAATGGTAAATCCGAGAATGCTCGAGATAACGGCCAACCAAAGAACGGACCCGAATATTTTCGGAAAGGCCAGGTATCCCCGGCCGGAGACAACAAATCCCTCGAACCAAAAGATCTACCTTCACACCAGCTCTGCTGGCGTCATAAAGTAAATCAATCATTTCTGAATCTACAAGAGCATTCATTTTCATTCTTATACGACCAGATGATGCACGCATCTCACCCTCAATAAGATCCCGAATCTTCGACCGGAGAAATTCAGGAGCAACTACAAGCCGGTCGTAACGAGTCTCACGTCCGTATCCAGTCAGACCGTTGAATAATCTAGCCATCTCTTCGCCGACATTCGGATCGGCCGTTAATAATCCAAGATCCTCATATACACGGGCAGTTCGGTCGTTGTAATTGCCAGTTCCTAAGTGGCAGTAGCGGCGAATACCACCAGATTCCTCTCTAACCACCATACAGCACTTGGCATGTGTCTTTAGTCCCACTAGACCATAGGTGACATGAACGCCATGCCGTTCAAGTTGCTTCGCCCAATTTATATTTAGCTCTTCATCAAAGCGAGCCTTCAACTCAATTAGAACGGCCACTTGCTTCCCAGCCTCTGCCGCTTTAATAAGAGACGCCACAACCTGAGAGTCGCCCGATACTCGATAGAGAGTCATCTTGATAGCAAGAACCTGGGGATCCATAGATGCCGAATGCAAAAACTCACCGACTGAGCTGTTAAAAGAGCTATAAGGGTGATGCAAAAGTACATCCCCACGCCTTAATGCAGTAAAGATATCTACCGACTCCTCCTCCAGATGCAAGCCTGGCTCAAGAACACCGGGGAATGGCGTCTCAAGGAGATCTGGAAGAGGCAAGTCCACAAGCTGTAAGAAACCGGCAAGATCGACAAACCGGCCACACCAATAGAGATCCTCTTCATCAAGTCCAAGTTCTCGTAGGAGAAGACCGCTTACCTCAGAATCGACAGGACCCACTAATTCAAGGCGAACTGCCCGTCCAAATCGTCGCCGTCGAAGCTCAAGCTCTACAGCAGACAACAAATCGGATACTTCTTCTTCCTCATCTAAGGCAAGGTCAGCATTACGAGTTACACGAAAAACTTGGTGGCCCAAAATATCCATACCCAAGAAAAGTTCTGGAAGATGAGCCGCAACAACCTGTTCCACAGGGACAAAGCGATCGCATTTCTCATCCACAGGAAGAAACCGATCTAGCATCAACGGAACTTTGACACGAGCAAAAAGCATTCTATTCTCCACTGGGTCACGCAGCCGAACAGCGAGATTGAGCGACAAACCTGAGATATATGGAAATGGATGACCAGGGTCAACAGCAAGTGGTGTGAGAATCGGCAGGATCCTTTGACGAAATGTCTCACCCAAGAAAGCTTGTTCGTGCTGCTCCAGCTCAGACCAATCAACAAGGCTTACCCCAGCAGCCGAGAGATCGGGTAGTAACTCGTCTACCAATAGCATTTCTGCCTGTACCGCAAGGTCAGCCACAACAGCACGGATAGTGGTTAGCTGCGCTTTCGGAGTAAGCCCATCAACTGTCCGAGTAGCTAAGTTAGCTGCCTCTTGCCCCAATAAGCCAGAAACGCGAACTTGGAAAAACTCGTCAAGATTCGACGCAAAAATAGCGAGAAAGCGGAGCCTCTCTAAAATTGGACGATGGCTATCTTTAGCTAGTTGGAGCACTCGAGCATCAAAAGCTAGCCAAGAGAGCTCACGATTTAAATACGGCGTGCTGTTAAGGTCAAAACCACCCACCCGAGCTATTTCGGGAATTTTCGGAGTTTCTCCGTTCCCAGCCCCAAACAACTCACTAGAAGTAACTGGTGGAGCAGAAAATCTTTTTCGATCCACAGTAAGTATTTTGGCAGCGTGTCCGCCCAACCTCCAACAATCCCGGAATTTATTTACCGTTTTTTTTAAATCTCAGTCGTCTTTACACCACTTTTCGCGCTATTCCGGCATGAATTCATGAGGGAGGCAACAAAATCTAAACGAAAAGAAAGAATCATAATGAGAACTACCAAATGGATGAACCACGCCCTTTGCCGAGAAATGATGCCTAACGCCTTCTTCCCTCACGATGGACTGGGAGTCGAAGCCGCGAAACTGATCTGCAAAAATTGCAGCGTTACTAGCCCGTGTCTGGAATACGCGCTCAGCAACAGAATACAACACGGCGTCTGGGGCGGACACTCTGAACGACAACGACGCCGAATACGACGAGAACGGGCCAATATCCCAGTGGCGGCCGCCTAAAGAACGGTAGGAGCACAACCCCTCCGGCTCTTACCCACCTTGCGGCCCCAGAACTAACATTTAGGTTGTGGGGCCGCAACGGCCGGCTGATTAACTAAACGGAGTCAATAGCTGACTCCTCATCCTCCTCGTAGCCAAGATCCCAAGAAATGAGCACATTTTCGCGCTCAGCATCACGATTGATGCGCTCCCGGTTTCGTCTGAACTGGGGATCATGGGGTGGTAAAAGCATAAGTCGAGCTTGGATTCGGTCACGAAACGATTCAATCAGTAAACGTTCGCCGAAAGTCGAACGAACTTCCCAATGTGGTGCTACCGGACCAAGGTAAACGACCATGACATCACCCAACGGCGGTTCCGGCTCAAGATTTTCGGTAATATCAGTCATAGCCAGAAACTCCTGGGTTGCGAGTCAGAAGCAAAAAGTGTACAGAGGTCAGCCCGTAGAGCCTTCCGAATTCGTAGAGCCTTCCGAATTCGTAGAGCCTTCCGAATTCGTAGAGCCTTCCGAATTCGTAGAGCCTTCCGAATCAGCGAAACCTTCAGCCATACCCTTTTGGAGTTCTTTCTGTGCGCGGCCAAGATTACGAGCCAACTTAGGTAACTGGCTACCGCCAAATACTACGAGAGCTAGAACAATGACCCAAATAAGTTCATTACCACTAAGAAATGCGACAAGTAACATATCTTGAGTCTAAACCGATGTCAGGAAGGAAGACAGCAGGTTGGATCAAGCTGTTTCCGCAGCTGCGGCACGAGCCAAAGCTCGCTGACGCCGAATACGCCTACGTTCCCGTTCGCTCATCCCACCCCAAATACCAAACTTCTCGCCATTCTGAAGTGCATATTCGAGACAGTCTGGGCGAACAACACAGCTCCGGCACACTTCTTTAGCTTCTCGCGTGCTAGCACCTCTTTCTGGAAAAAATAGGTCAGGGTCGACCCCTAAACAATTCGAAAACTCCTGCCACGACATGTCTAAGTCTGGCTTGGCATAAATTCCCATAAGTTTCTACCTCCCGGCCGATTATCTGTACCTGAAGTACAGTGACCATCCCTGAGAGTCCGGTACATGTAATTACACCACTGGGATTTGCCTAAAGCAAGGCGATTTCATAAAACTATTTAATTCATTAAGATCTATCAAACAGTTTCCAGTGCAAGCCAAAGGCTGCTAACTACACAGTTGATCTCAAAAATGTGGAAAATAAACTACCTAATTTGATTTACGGGAGGAACAATCAACGTAGTCGACTATGACTAACTACTGGTATAGCTCATCGTAAAGCACCGTCCGGTTGGCCTTTAGCCCAAGGATCCCCGTAGCGTTCTATACAAATAGTCTTCAAAATCGCAGGAGCCCTTAATGCCTATTGACCCTGACGCCTCCGGATCCACGGGCGCACCCACAGAATTCTCCTGGACTGCTAAAGATAGTCTTCTATACGCTCTTGGGGTCGGCGCTGGAGTCGCCAACCCCACTGGCTTTGAACTTGAATTCACAACTGAGAACAGTAGTGGTGTCCAGCAGGTGGCGCTACCCACTCAAGGCGTTGTCATAAGTAGCGGCCAAATCCCCAACTTCGGTGATTTTAACCCAGCTTTTCTCTTACATGCTGAACAACGGATCACCCTTCACCAACAGCTACCGACTGAAGGAACCGCCATAGCTACCGTCCATGTGGCAGAAATATATGACAAAATTAAAGCGGCACTGGTTTACCTCGAGACAGATGTGACTGATACCGAGGGAAACCCAATGTGGAGTTCCCGAGCAGGGCTGTTTATTTCTGGCGAAGGTGGGTGGGGGGGCAATCGAGGCCCATCAAAGAACTGGGAACTACCTAGCCGAAAACCTGACAAGGTGGTCACTTACCCAACCCGTACCGATCAAGCCCTCCTTTACAGACTTAGTGGTGACCGCAACCCCCTCCACTCTGATCCAATTTTTGCAAAGTCAGCAGGCTTCGAAACCCCCATACTCCATGGGTTATGTACCTACGGTTTTACAGGACGGGCACTTCTCCATGCCGTCTGCGATTCTGATCCAGCTCGATTCCAGGAAATGGGCGGACGATTCAAATCTCCTGTGACACCAGGCGAGACTCTCGAAGTTCACCTGTGGGAAGAATCTGACACGGTCTTATTCCAGACCCATGCCAGCAATGGGCGAGTTGTATTCGATGAAGGTCTTCTGAAACGTCTATAGCCAACCACACGATCTCTGAACACCCAAATATGATCCCAAATAACTTCCGCTGGGGGATAACAGCCTCGTCAGTGTCTGCCGAAGGCGTGTCACCACAGGCTGATTGGTCGAGTTGGGAGTCGCGCGGAAAGGCACCTCGTTCCGAAAGCGGAGCGGGATTCGCAAATGAATACACCAACGATCTTGGCCTAGCAGCAAATATCGGACTGACTGATTTTCGCCTCACACTGGAATGGGCACGAATAGAACCAAAACCAGGTGTCATCGACTTGGGAGTAATTGATCATTACCGAGAAATTCTTACAACTGCGAAAACGGTCGGCCTCTCATCCTGGGCCACGATGCACAGTACCTCGCTGCCTGGCTGGTTCAGTAAAGACGAAAGAGGATTTCAAGACTCAACTTCTCGCAGCCGTTATTGGGCTCGCCATGTGGATCGAACTGCCGAACAATTTGAGGATTTGGTTTCCGGTTGGGCGCCAATCGAAGATCCCATCGGCTGGGCACTTCGAGGCTTCTTACTAGGCACAAGACCTCCAGGGCACACAAGGGTAGAACTCACACGCGAGGCTATAAAAGGAATCGTTGAGGCCACATTCGAAGCGTGGAGACTACTAGGATCGGGTCGACAGCCCGTAATGGCAGTCTTAGGTTTACCTAGTGTTATGCCTATAGACGAAGGGGCTCGACCTGCGGCCCGTCTCTGGGAATCTGTGCTTTGGGATACCTGGCTAAAAGCTCTCGGTGACGGTGAGTTTGTACTCCCGTGGGAAACACCAGTGGAACGACCAGAAATCGAAGGGCTAGTCGACATAATTGGTATAGTCGCCGATCACCCCATCGGTATCAACTCACAGGGTGAATTTCGTAGGTACCCCAGCCAAGGCCGCATCGATGGTAGTGGGTTTTGCCCTTTACCAGAAGAACTCGGTATGACGATCCGACGTGTCAACAACTCATTACCTGCCCAAGATCTCGTAGTGGCTTCAACGGGAGTAGCCACTGACGATGATGACTGGAGAGATGAACTACTAAACGCAACCATCAACCAAGTTGAATGGGCTATCACCGATGGAATCCCTCTTCGCGGACTCTTCTATGACTCTTGGATAGATGGTTACGAATGGAACCGAGGATTCGAGACCCCACGGGGTCTGTTGACTCGAGAACGCCAACTAAAACCCAGTGGACATAACTTCAGCCATCGGATCGCCCAGTATTACGAGAACGAGACATTTAGTTAATCTTGGATCGATTACCTACCCAGAGTTACTCGAAACGCTTTCACCCACCATCCAAACACAATAAGTTCAAAGTTGTTCCAACCCTCGCAGGGAGTATGTTCAGAAGTGATGGAACTATCTGGCCCGTGGCTAGCGCACATCGCTGACGACGCCCTCCGGCGAAAGTTTGCCGACAACAAACTCGATGTTAAGAAATGGACCGAGATTGCAGTTCCTGGTCATTGGCAAAATACTTCTGAATTCTCCAATTTTGACGGCCCTCTCTTTTATAGAACATCCTTTAACGCCAAGTCTCCAAAAAATGACCGACGTTCTTGGCTTGAATTCGATGGAATTTTTAGTCTGGGAGATATCTGGATTGATGACCACTATCTCGGCACCACCGAAGGATATTTCTTTACACATGCTCTAGAAGTCACCGAACAACTCAAACAACGAGATGAACATGTACTTGCTATAGAGGTCACAAGTCCACCGGTACTAGAAAGACAGGAGCAACGAGTACTAACAGGTTCTGCACAAGGATTTTGGAATCCAGGAGGGATATGGCAACCGGTCCGCATTCGAGAAACCGGTGCTGTCCCATTACGCCATGTACGAGTCATCTGCACTCAGGCTTCTCCTACGGTTGCCACTCTCGCACTGCGGGCTGTAGTCCATACCAACAACCCACAAAATGTGGTTTTTCGTACCATGGTGCTCGGTGTAGATCACCGGCACCAACAACCTTTAGCTGCCGGGGAGAACCGCGTTGAATGGACAATTCGAATACCACAACCAAAACTTTGGTGGCCAAAAGAGCTAGGTGAACAACCACTTTTTGATTTGACTCTTACAGTCAGCACTGAAGACGGTGCTATCAGTGATAAGGCCACACGCCAACTTGGATTCCGATCTATTCAGATGAAGAATCACATATGGAACATCAACGGAGAGCAGCTCTTCTTACGTGGAGCGATCGTACCTCCGCTAAAAGCGGACCTTGCGAATGTAGATGTTGAATCAGCGTTAGAAGTTATAAAAATCGCTCAAGAATCTGGCTTAAACTTACTCCGCGTTGGGGCCCATGTTTCTCATCCAACTCTTTACCAAGTTGCTGACAAGGCGGGCATGTTACTTTGGCAAGACATGCCTCTAATCGGTAGATACCACCACTCCGTCCGACACCAAGCCACCCGCCAAGCGCGGGAAATGGTTGATTTTTTAGGTCACCATCCTTCAATAGTGGTGTGGTGCGGACACGACACCCCAGATCCAACTGACACCACCAAACCCATCAAAAGTCTCATAGACCAACAACGACCTAGCTGGAATCGGACAATCCTAGACCGTTCAATCCGACGAACTTTAAAACGCACCGACCCCTCACGACCAGTGTTAGCCCATACCGGTGTTCTCCCCAGTCGACCTTTTACCGAAGATGCAGCTCCCAACCTTCGTTTCGGTTGGTACAACGGTAGCGGCCTAGAACTCGGCGAATATCTGAAGCGCAATCCCAGGCATTGTGGCTTTATAGCGGCATTCGGATCCCACTCCGTTCCAGCAAGTAACTTCAGACTTCTAGGCCTTGATCCCGATCGATGGCCAAACCTTGATTGGCGACTACTCATCTCAGATCCAGACTCAGAGCTAGCAGTATTACTCAGACGATTCCACCCTCTTGATTTTACGCATATGTCAGATTGGGTTGACGCCACCCAACTGCACCAGGCAGAAATTCTCCGCCTCCAAATTGAAATTCTCCGGCGGAATAAATATAAACCATGCGGCGGATTCGCTATAGACCGATTACTAGATCCAAGGCCCTGCATCAGTGGGTCTCTCATCGATCATGACGGGAAACAGAAACCTGCCTTTACAACTGTGTCATCAGCCTGTGCACAAACAATCATCGTTGCCGACCCCCTCCCTCAGCCCCTGAGGAAAGACCAAAACATCCTTACAGACATCACAATTATCCACGACGGACGGAACCCACTCCTAACCGCTCGTGTCGATGCAAATCTTACTTTCGACTCAAGCGGCACCGCCGAAAAGACCTCAGAGACCTTTACCTGGTCCTGGGAGGGGCAGGTAGCTAGTGACTCGTCAGTATATGTAGGGCGTATCAAGTGGCCAGTCCGGCAAGCTACCGGAGATGTGAAGCTAGACCTGTTACTCTCAACGGAAGACACAAAAGTCACAAACCAATACGTGTCAACCATCTTGAATGCCTAAGGCCGCATATATACGGTTAGCTCACCCAAGACAACGGCGCTACCTTCTGTGCAGCATCGGTTATCAAACCCAGTCCAATGGAGAACTTCATGCCACAGACCATCGGCGAGAGATACCGCGTCGGAACGGTACGCCATAGTCATAGCCAGTGGCCATTCCCCTTGAACCTTTACCAAACAGCTGTAGGGCGCAAATGGGTAATGGCCTTAACTGGAATCGGACTAATCGGCTTCGTTCTTGTCCATATGCTCGGCAACCTCCATGTTTACGAAGGCCCAGCCCGTATGTACGAATATGCTGAGACACTTCGCACCTTAGGAGGAGGACTCGTGCCTCGAAGTGCTGTCCTCTGGGCCATGCGAACAGGGCTACTGACAATATTTGTGTTACACCTACACTCGGCTGTCAGTCTTGCGCGAATGAGCCGGATGTCGAGCGATGATGCCGGCTTTATAAGTGGATCAAAGAAGTACGCCGGAGGTCGCAGTTATGTAGCCGCCAATTATGCCAGCCGTACTATGCGCTGGACAGGACCGATTATCGGATTATTCCTACTCTTTCATCTTGGTGATCTGACTTGGGGTTGGTGGCTAGGCGATGACTTTGTCCATGGTGACCCCTACCACAACATCTCCGAATCACTTGGCTACCTGCCAATAGCAGTGGTATATGTCTTAGCAAATATCGCCCTCGCCTGGCATATCTTCCACGGAGCATGGTCTATGTTCCAAAGCCTGGGAATCAATAATCACCGCTTCAACCATCTACGACGAGGATTTGCGGCCCTTCTTGCGGGAGTAATACTGGTCGGAAACCTCTCTTTTCCTGTTTTAGCACAGGCAGGACTAATCAACGAAGAAAATCGCTCTTGTGCTGTAGGGGACAACACTTGTCTTGAGCAACAAGCCAAAGAACACTAGGGAGAACGTCCTATGGAAACCATGCTTGATGCCAAAATCCCACCCGGACAAATTAACGAAAAGTGGAAAAATCATAAGTTCTCGATGAAGCTAGTTAACCCAAACAACAAGAGAAAGTTTGACATCATCGTGGTTGGGACGGGACTCGCCGGTGCCTCTGCAGCTGCCACGCTCGGAGAACTCGGCTACCGAGTGAAAGCATTTACCTTCCATGACAGTCCCAGACGAGCTCATTCGATTGCCGCCCAAGGCGGCATAAATGCAGCAAAAAACTATACAAATGACGGCGATTCGGTAGAACGACTCTTCTACGACACCATAAAAGGAGGCGATTACCGTTCTCGAGAAGCCAACGTTCATCGGCTAGCAGAAGTATCGGTGAATATTATTGACCAAGCAACCGCCCAAGGTGTCCCATTCGCCCGAGACTACGGGGGGCTCTTAGACAACCGTTCGTTTGGAGGGGCCCAAGTTTCTCGCACCTTCTACGCACGAGGGCAAACGGGTCAGCAACTTTTGATTGGCGCCTACTCCGCTCTCATGCGTCAAGTGGCAATGGGCACTGTCGAACTCCACACACGCTCCGAATTGCTGGATGTTGTAACGAAAGAAGATCGGGCTTGCGGAATCATCGTGCGGGATCTAATTTCTGGAGAAGCCTCTGCCCACTCAGCGCATGCTGTCGTGCTAGCTACGGGCGGTTACGGCAACGTCTATTTCTTATCGACAAACGCAATGATGTGCAACGTGACCGCTGCCTGGCGAGCGCATAAACGCGGTGCCTTTTTCGCCAATCCGTGCTATACGCAAATCCACCCTACCTGTATTCCGGCTAGCGAGAACTTCCAATCCAAGCTAACTCTGATGTCCGAATCACTAAGAAACGACGGTCGTATTTGGGTCCCAACTGGCTTCGATGACAAAAGGCCAGCCTCAGATATCCCAGAAAATGACAGGGACTACTATCTTGAACGAAAATATCCGGCCTTCGGTAACTTGGTGCCCCGCGATGTCGCTTCCAGAAATGCCAAAACTGTCTGCGATGAGGGACGCGGCGTCGGGCCGCTAAGGAACGGTGTTTACCTTGATTTTGATGCTGCCATAGAGCGCGACGGTCTGGACACGATAGTGGCTCGATACGGCAATTTATTCGACATGTACCACCGTATTACTGGCGAGAATCCCTATGAACAACCAATGCGAATTTACCCAGCCATCCACTACACAATGGGAGGCCTGTGGGTCGACTACAACCTTATGACAACAGTCCCTGGTCTCTATTGCATCGGTGAAGCAAACTTTTCTGACCATGGTGCCAACAGGCTTGGAGCAAGTGCCCTGATGCAGGGGCTCGCGGACGGCTACTTCGTCTTGCCATACACCATCGGTGATGAACTAGCTGGGCTTCTAGGCACTGAGAAAGTTCCAAACAACGACCCGGTCTTTACGAAAGCTCTAGCAAATGTCGCAAATGAAACAGATCGATGGCTATCGATTAATGGGTCACGGTCGGTGGATTTCTTCCACCGCGAACTCGGCCAACTCGTTTGGGAATACATTGGCATGGAACGTAACAAAACTGGTCTTGAGAAAGCACTTACTGAGATTCCAGCCCTGCGAGAAGAATTTCATCGTGATGTACGAGTCTTGGGTAGTGCAGACACTCTTAATCAATCACTTGAGAAGGCAGGCCGAGTCGACGATTTCTTTGGATTAGCAGAACTCATGGCCCATGATGCCTTAGAACGGGAAGAATCATGTGGCGGTCACTTTCGCGAAGAACACCAAACTCTAGACGGTGAGGCTGAGCGAGATGACCAAAACTTTTCGCATGTGGCAGCGTGGGAATGGACTTCTAACCACAACCTCCAGACGCGCCATCGTGAAGAACTCATTTTCGAAAACGTGGCTCTTTCCCAACGGTCATATAAATAACCGGCATAGCAAAAAGGAGATTAATATGTCTGGATCCGCTGGTGACACCATCACAGTGGCCCTCCGGGTATGGCGTCAAGCCGGTCCAAATGAACCTGGGGCTTTCGAAAAACACCAACAAACTGTCTCCAGCAACGCCTCATTTCTCGAAATGCTTGACCTGCTAAACGAAGAACTTAACAATGCCGGCCAAGAGCCAGTGGTCTTTGAGAGCGACTGCCGAGAAGGGATATGTGGCACATGCGGTTTGGTAATTAACGGTCGAGCCCATGGCCCTCAAAAAGCCACCGCCACCTGTCAACTCCATATGCGCCAATTTCACGACGGGGAAGAGATCACCATCGAACCCTTCAGAGCTACCAGCTTCCCTATCATACGGGATTTAGCAGTAGACAGATCACCGCTAGACGCCATCGTCGAATCAGGAGGCTACATCTCAGTCAATGCCGGGGCAGCTTCCGATGCCAACTTAACGCCTGTACCAAAAGCAGCTGCAGACCAGGCCTTTGACGCCGCTGCCTGTATCGGGTGCGGTGCCTGTGTCGCTGCCTGCCCAAACTCAGCCGGACAACTTTTTACAGCAGCAAAAATTGGCCACCTAAACCTTCTCCCGCAAGGTCAGACGGAACGCTGGAATCGCACCGAAGAAATGGTCGAAACCATGGAGCAGTATTTTGGATCTTGCACCAATCATGGAGAGTGTTCTGAGGCTTGCCCTAAAGAAATCAGTCTTGACTTTATTGCATTTATGAACCGCGATTATATGAAGGCCAAAGTACGTAATCGGGCACTTACGGGACAGAAGTAGCTGGAACTTTTGTACTTTGAAAAGTGAGATTTTAGACCCACAAACACTACAAAATCTCTACTTACGATCTCAGTACCCGTATCTTCAAACAAATCAGCGTGCGGATCTAGATCTGTTTCATAGCCACTAGTCCTGAATAACTGGTATATCTGTTCTCTGCTTTTATCTTCGCAACTCCGAGAGCTAACGTCACTTAGATGCCAACGCGCCACCAGCACCTTGTAAAGGTTCGATTTTACGAACTTGATCCTTACGGTCACCTAAACCACTCTGTTTATGTCCAGTTATTCGAAACCGGCCGGATCGAACTGCTTGAATCCGTAGGTCTAGGACTTCCCGATCTTGAAAAAAAGGACTACCGGCTCGTGGTTTCTCATATTGAGACAAAGTTTCTCTCACCAGCGATAAGCGGCAATGTAGTACTAATCCAAACCGGAGTCATAGAAGAACGAAGAGCCTCTTTACTTTGGGAACAGCAAATGATTCGAGAAGATACAGTGCTCTCTACCCAGAAAGTCCTGACTGCAATCACTGATACCGAAGGGAAACTAATCCGATTACCCGAATTCGTCGTCAAAGCACTAATCCCTTACACAATCCATGAGAATAAGGCTAACTCACAGTGGTTAACGGACGACTAGCTGTTCGACTAGCTCAGGGAGCTCTCATGGGTGCAGCAAACACTGTACCGGGGGTCTCAGGCGGGACTCTAGCCCTCATGTTCGGTATCTACGAAAAACTTATTAGTGGTATCCAAGACGTGACCTTTGGAATACTGCATTTCAGTCGAGACACCACTCGCATCCGGGAAGTAGATTGGCGATTCCTCTTATCTATTGCTGCCGGGGCGATTGTCGCCGTTGTACTTCTGGCCGGCTTTCTTGAAACAGGCTTAGCGAAACACCCGGAGGAAATGGCAGGTCTTTTTCTCGGCCTTGTAGTTGCCTCAATTATTGTGTCTTGGAGACTCCCTGATTGGAACCGTAAAAGACTCTTACTAACAGCAGCCACCGGCATAAGCGTGTTCGTCGCTCTCGGTTGGCAATGGCCCCCAATAGCTGACCCAAGTCCGTTTTTACTATTTTTGGCAGGAGCGGTCACTATCTGCGCGATGATCCTTCCTGGGTTGTCGGGTTCATTTCTTTTACTCATGTTCGGCCTTTACGAGTCGGTCTTAGCCATAATCGACAATCGATCTATTACCAGCGCCGCGTTTTTCTGCAGCGGTGCAATATTAGGCCTTGCTTTATTTTCATCACTCTTGACAAAACTGCTCAAACAAAGTCGCGACACGATATTGGCAGTACTAATCGGTCTAATGATTGGCTCACTAAGAGTCCTTTGGCCGTGGCCAAATGGGGTCGGAATGATCGGTGGTGGTACAGAAGACCCAATCTCGGGTACCGGTCTTCAATGGCCGCCTTTTAACCAACTGCCTGTTCCTGTCTTGCTCGCTGCTGGAGCATTTACCGTCGTTCTGATCATCGATCGGTTAAGCCGCCCACCTATTTAGTTCTGGCCCTGTTCAAGTCTCGTTCGACAATCTTCACTCAAAGATTTCTCGACATAAGCTAAGTCTGTGAGCAGACCTGAACACTTTTCTAAAGACTGGGTAGAACAGCTCAACCGAGTTGTCCCCGACCCAAAGGATCCTGACGATCTAACCCCTTCCCTGACACTATGCATCGAATACCGTATTACACAGGGTCCTATCTGGCACCTCCTAATCAAAAATGGGCAAACTCGATTTCAAAAAGGACCTGCAAGCGACCCTGACGTCTCATTCACAACTGATCGTGCTACAGCTGAATCCCTAACCATGGGTTCGGTCGACCCGCTCCAAGCCGTGATTGCCGGTGATCTCTCGATAAGTGGTGACCCACGACGTTTAATCGATTACTACCCGCTCTTGACCGATTTCCAGGAACCAATTGATAATGACCAATCGTCACATTACGACCATAAGAATAAACCAAGCTAAAGTCAGGATTATGGAGGAGAAAGGATCGCTTCAAAATCTCTGGGTTAAGACGGCAAAAGGTAGTCCCATGAACACTGTCGAATCTGTCTCGATTAAGGCCCGTAAAGGGATCGTAGGGAACGCCGATCAAAGAGGCCGTCGCCAGATCACGATTCTTTCGGTGCAAGATTGGCTAGAAGTAGAAAGTATCCTAGGACACACACTTGATCCCAAAATTCGACGTGCGAATTTATTTATTGACGGGATAGGTCTGCCAAATACAAAAGGTCGAACCCTTCAAGTCGGAACTGCGCGAATAAAGATTCGTGGCGAAACAACTCCCTGCCGATGGATGGACGCCGCAGACGACGGCCTAAAGGCAGCGCTGTCACCTGATTGGCGAGGAGGGGCATATGGGGTGGCTCTTAACGACGCCACCATCACCGTCGGTGACTCTGTCTATTGGACCTAATGGATAGGAACACTAAGACTCTTGAACTCCCTACATCATTAAATCAGACCTAATTCTCGAACTGTTTCGCGCTCTTCTTCCAACTCCGCCACGGTGATGTTTATTCGCTTCCGAGAAAAATCATCGATATCAAGGCCACCAACAATTTCCCAAGCACCGTCTGAACAAGTAACTGGAAAAGAAGAAATCAAACCTTTTGACACCCCGTAGCTACCATCTGATGGTACAGCCATCGAAACCCAATCGTCTTTCGCAGTACCCTTCAACCAGTCGTGGAGATGATCAATAGCGGCAGAAGCGGCAGAAGCTGCGCTAGATGCGCCGCGTGCTTCTATTATGGCTGCTCCTCTCTGCTGCACCGTTGGGATGAAATCACTTGTAAGCCAATCTCCGTCGCGGGGCAAAGTGGCAACGGGCTGTCCGTCAATTTCACACCGAAACAGATCCGGGTATTGGGTAGCTGAATGGTTGCCCCAGATTGTCATTCTGCGAATGTCGCTAACTACGGCATTACATTTCTGAGCAACCTGCGTCAATGCTCGATTATGGTCTAACCGAGTCATAGCGGTAAATCGCCAGCTTGGGATATCAGGAGCATTTTTCATTGCTATAAGCGCATTGGTATTAGCTGGGTTACCGACTACAAGCACGCGCAGATCTTCGTCAGCGTTGTCGTTGAGAGCGCGCCCTTGCACTGTGAAAATAGCACCATTAGCTTCAAGCAAATCTTTTCGTTCCATCCCTTTTGTTCGTGGTCTTGAACCCACAAGCACAGCCAACTCTGCCCGATCAAAGGCCTTCTCAGGGCGATCGCTGAGAATAACCTCATCCACAAGAGGGAAAGCACAGTCATCAATCTCCATCGCAACACCTTCTAAGGCTTTCATCGCAGATGGAATTTCCAAAAGTTGCAATATCACAGGTTGGTCAGGACCTAGAAGTTGCCCGCTCGCAATCCGGAAAAGCAGGCTGTAGCCAATCTGCCCGGCACTACCTGTAATAGCAATTCGCATGGGTTTGGAAGTCACAGTAACTCCTGGTTCTAGAGGAGGTCGGAACAAAATGCACTCAAAAAGACCGATACCTAAGGTTAATTCCTTGCCAAATGGCACCAGCTATTGAAATCTGAAGGCCGTGAAGTAATCCTCCGACCTTAGAGTCGATCAACAATTGACTGAGCAAACTCCGAACACTTAACCTCGGTTGCTGAATCCATTAGGCGAGCGAAATCGTAGGTCACCACCTTGTCGCTTATTGTGGACTCAAGTGCTCGCACAATGTCCTCCGAAGAATCCAACCAGCCGAGATGCTCATACATAAGTGCCCCCGACAGCAACACAGAAGACGGGTTAACCTTGTCTTGACCTGCGTACTTTGGGGCTGTTCCGTGGGTAGCTTCAAAAATCCCGTGCCCAGTGGCATAGTTGATATTACCACCCGGTGCAATACCGATTCCTCCTACCTGTGCAGCAAGAGCATCCGAAAGATAGTCACCATTCAAATTCATGGTCGCGATCACATCGAACTCGGAAGGCCGAGTCAGAACTTGTTGTAAGGCGATATCAGCAATCGCATCCTGTACCAGAACCCGACCCCCGGGATCACCCTCGCAGTCCTCCCAGCCAACGGCAACATCAGCAAATTCTTCACGGACCAACTCGTAACCCCACCGTTGGAACGCTCCCTCAGTGAACTTCATAATATTTCCCTTATGTACCCAGTGGACACGAGAACGTTTTTTATCAACTGCATACTCAAGAGCCGCACGTTGGAGTCGCTGAGAACCTGTCTTCGAAATTGGCTTTATCCCGATACCCGAATCCTCACGGATTCTCCAACCAAAGCTCTCCTCAAGAAGTTCGCGAAGCTTGACAGCCTCTGGGGTCATTGCTTCCACCTCAAGGCCCGCATAAATATCTTCGGTGTTTTCTCGAAATATAACTATGTCCACCAGTTCCGGTTTTTGCACTGGAGAAGGGACACCCTGAAACCAACGGACAGGCCGTAGACAGACATACAGGTCGAGAATCTGTCTCAGAGCCACATTCAGACTTCGAAATCCGCCCCCAACTGGTGTTGTAAGTGGGCCTTTGATGCCAATTAAATATTCGTCGAAGACTTCAACGGTTTCCTGAGGTAACCATTCCCCAGTTTCATGGTAAGCCTTCTCACCCGCCAGCACTTCCTTCCACTCAACCTTATGGCCATGTTTAGTAGCTGCGGCATCAAGAACAAGCCGAGCTGCAGGCCAGATATCTATCCCGGTGCCATCTCCTTGGATATACGGAATGATCGGTTCGTCGGGGACTTGGAGATAGCCATTCTCCCCCATTGAAATCTTTTCACCCATCGCTCCGACCCTATCCAGCTCCAACCAATATCAAGCATTTAGCCCACATGTACATCGGGGAAATCATCAAGCCACACTACGTTCTGCAGCTTCGACTGTGTTGCGAAGAAGCATTGCGACGGTCGTAGGCCCAACCCCACCAAGTCTCGGGGTAACCCATGACGCTACTCCCTCCACAGATTCATCGACATCCGCGAGTAACTTTTTGCCTTCCCAAGAAATCCCACCACTGACGACTACGGCTCCAGGCTTAACCATAGACGGAGTCACAAATCCAGGAATTCCTACTGCAGCTACTAAAACGTCCGCCCTACGAGTAAAGTCCGTGATTGGATCGATGGCAGAGTGCACGACGGTAACAGCGGCATTGGCACCTTCATTCTTTGTGGTTAACAACAATGAAAGCGGACGACCGAGGGTAGGACCCCGACCTACAATCACAACGTGCTTACCTGCAATATTAATGCCGTAGTGCACAAACATGGCCTGAATGCCGGCTGGGGTGCACGGGAGAGGCCCTGCTTCTTGGAGAACTAGTTTTCCCAAATTCGTTGGATGAATCCCATCAGCATCTTTAAGAGGATCCATCTGAGACAGAGCAGCATTAAAATCGAATCCTTCAGGAACCGGATGCTGAATAATGTACGCATGGATAGCTGGATCGCTATTAAATGCGCTGACAACTTCACCAAGAGCTACCTGTGAATCTTCTGCAGTTAAATGAACGTGCAAAGATTTAATGCCGACTTTCTTACAAGTTTCGTGCTTCTTGCGAATGTAACCCATACTTGCACTGTCACTCCCAACAAGAATGGTCCCAAGACCTGGGGTAACACCGCGTAAAGTTAGTGCCTTAACTCGGGCACGGATATCCTCTAGAAGGATCTCGGCGACAGGACCTCCTTCAAGCAACTGTGCAGTCATCCTGCAGACGTTACCGGTCGATCGTGGTACTTGCAGATGTGAAGCTAATGTCGAAAATGGCGTCTACCGGTAAAAACCATTGCGATGCCAGCTTCATTCGCAGCGGCGATGACTTCGGCATCTCGTAGGGCTCCACCAGGTTGGACGACGGCCGTAACACCAGCGGTGATAGCAGCATCAAGGCCGTCAGGAAACGGGAAAAAAGCATCACTAGCACAAGCCCCACCAATGGCTCGTCCAGCAGCCTTCTCAGCAGCAATACGCCCAGCATCCCGCCGGTTCTGCTGACCCGCACCAATTCCAACAGCTTGGCGGTTTTTTGCAAAGACAATGGTGTTTGAACTCACACGAGCAGCAACTTGCCAAGCAAATTCAAGGTCGACCCATTCAGAATCCTCTGGTACCCGATCAGTGACGACCCCCCAAGATGACCTATTGAGTTGACCATCACCGCGCAAAGATAGAAAATCCGGAGTTTGTACAAGAAAACCACCGTCAACATTTCGAAATTCAAGATACGGCAGAGAAGGAGGCGGCGTCTCCAATATCCGCAGATTTGGTTTCTCCTGAAGTTTTACTAAAGCTTGAGGTTGATACTCAGGTGCAACGACAACCTCAGCGAAGACTTCCGAAAGTGCCTGAGCCATTTCAAGATTGACAGGTCGATTAACCGCTATTACTCCACCAAATGCAGATACTGGATCACAATTGTGCGCCGCTAAATAAGCAGCAGCTATATCATCTCCAACCGCCACCCCACATGGGTTAGCATGTTTAATCACAACAGCTGTTGGTTCGCCACCCAGACAATGAACCAGACGCCAGGCAGCCTCAGCATCAAAGAGGTTAAGATACGACAAGGCCTTTCCACCATGGACTACGGCTTCATCCCAGCAACTCCGGAGACCATCTTCTAAATAAAAGGCACCCTCTTGATGCGGATTCTCTCCATATCGCAGTCCACTCACCCGTTGAAGTGACAAATGAAGACTCACCGGTAGCGAAGTTCCATCCCCGCTTTTATCAAATGTGTCAAACCATTTAACAATGGCAGAGTCGTAACTCGCTGTATGCGCAAACGCCATCCGGGCCAATCGGTTGCGTGTGTTTAAAGACAAGGTTCCACAAGACTGAAGCTCTTGAAGCAAAGGGGCATAGTCGTTGGGGTCGACCACTACCCCAACATGGGCGTGGTTTTTCGCAGCAGCACGAAGCATGGTGGGACCACCAATGTCAATCAACTCGACACTTGGATCACTTGTAAAAGGATAAAGGTTTCCTACAACTAGATCGATAGGTCGAATACCGCGATCTTCTAACTCAGCCATATGTTCGCTGTCCGACCGATCAGCCAAGATCCCGCCGTGGATATTGGGATGGAGAGTTTTAACGCGACCTCCCAGCATTTCCTGTACACCAGTTACTTCGAAAACTTCCGTGACAGAAACCCCGTTTTCCTTTAGCAACCGCGCAGTGCCCCCACTGGACAGAATCTCCCAACCTAGACCCACAAGACCATTGGCAAGATCAAGAATACCAGCTTTGTCATATACGGATAGCAACGCGCGTGGTTTCATTTTGCAGCCTCCTCTGCCAATGATTTTTCCACGAACTGTCGAATAGTCTTAACGTAGAGACGTCGTTCCACTTCTTTGATTCTCTCATGAAGGGTGGCAACATCATCACCAAGGAAGACGGGCACAGCTTCTTGTGCAAGAATAGGTCCAGCATCAACTTCGGGCTCCGCAACATGAATCGTGCACCCAGTCACACGTACCCCCCTAACGAGGGCGTCCTCAACAGGATGCCATCCCGGAAAGGCGGGAAGCAAAGACGGATGGGTATTAAGAATCCGTCCTGCGAATCGACCATAAATAGGCTTTTCGAGCACCGTCCCGAATCCGGCCATGGCAACTAGGTCAATTTTTTGCTTCTCAAGTTCTCCAGTGATTTTTTCTGTATAACCGACTCGATCAAAATTATCACCGAAGGACTCCCGTCTGAAAACGGCAGCAGGAATACCATGGGCAATAGCACGATCGAAAGCGGGACAAGGCCGGTCAGCAATAACAAGAGCGATCGAAAGACCGTCTGCTGCCATCGCATCAAGGATAGTTCCGGTACCTGAAACTAGAACTGCGAGACGCATAGTGGCGACAGTACCAGCCGGCTAGTCGAACCCCTGGCCCACTTAGACCCGGCCACTTATAGCGCTGCAACTATCTCAGCCATGAGTTCTCCAGTCTCAGTCGGATTCTGTCCGACTAACACGCCAGCTTCTCGGAGTCTCGCCATCTTGGCATCAGCTGTGCCTTTTCCACCAGAAACAATCGCTCCAGCATGACCCATTTTCTTACCCGGAGGTGCAGTCACACCCGCGATGTAAGCAGCAACAGGTTTTGTCATAGTTGATTTAATAAACGCCGCGGCTTCTTCTTCAGCGGACCCACCAATCTCACCTATCATCATCACCGCCTCGGTCTCCGGATCAGCCTCAAACGCTTCCAGACAATCGATAAAACTAGTGCCCGGTACGGGATCACCACCAATCCCTACACAGGTAGTACAACCGATGCCTTTCTCTTTGAGCTCATATAGCGCTTGGTAAGTGAGCGTGCCAGAACGACTAACAATGCCCACCGGACCACCAGGTAAGGCGATATGACCAGCAGTTATACCAATGTTGCAGCGACCAGGCGAAATGATTCCGGGACAATTCGGACCGAGGAGTCGAACTGAAGGAAAATTTCGACTTAGCACATTGTAAAGACGCGCCTCATCGTGGGCAGGTACCCCCTCCGTAATCGCAACAACGAACTCAACACCGCCTTCGGCAGCCTCGAGGACAGCATTGTAAACACCAGGAGCAGGAATAAATATACAAGATGCTGTCGCACCAGTAGCTTCGACAGCATCTGCCACGGTGGCAAAAACAGGTACCCCGTCCACCTCGCTCCCAGCCTTCTTCGGGTTGGTCCCAGCAACTACTTGGGTGCCGTAATCGCGGTTCAAAAGACCGTAATACTTACCTTGACTCCCAGTTAGACCCTGATAGACCACTCGGGTTTCACTATCAACAAAAATGCTCATGTTGTAGACCTTTCATTTTTGGACGCCAATTCAACAGCTAATCGGGCACCGGCGAGCATGTCCGGAGCGAGTTGGAGACTTTTGGAGAGACGCGGCTCCAGAATGGCACGACCTTCGTCAGCATTTGTCCCATCAAGACGAATCACAATCGGCGATTGGATGTCAACCCGACCTATAGCTTCAACAATACCGTTAGCCACCTCCTCACCTCGTGTGATACCCCCAAAGATATTTATGAAGATGGAATACACAGCGGGGTCGTTATTAATAACTTCAAGTGCGTTTGCCATGACATCGGCATTGGCACCACCCCCAATATCAAGAAAATTGGCAGGACAACCCCCTACTTGATTAACTACATCAACCGTAGACATAGCCAATCCGGCACCGTTTGCTATAACCCCAACAGAACCCTCAAGACCCACATATTGAAGCCCTTTAGCGTGTGCAGCGGTTTCACGTTTATCACGTGTCTGAGTCTCATCAAAGGATGCGTAGTTTTCGTGCCTGAACACTGCGTTAGCGTCAAGAGTTACCTTGGCATCAAGTACGTGGACACGACCATCCAAAGTCAGAATCAACGGATTGATTTCAACAAGGTCAGCGTCACCTTCCACGTAGGCGGTATAAAGTTGCTGAAGAATTTCAACCACCCCTTCTCTTGCAGCTTCTGGCAGGCCAGCCGCCGTCACCCACGCCCACGTGGTCGTTGAATCCAAACCATCTACAGGATCAATCCAAATTTTGGCAATCGCTTCAGGGGTTTTCTCTGCAACAGTTTCAATCTCGACGCCACCTTCGACTGAGAGCATCCCGAGGTGCTTCTTAGCCGATCTATCCAGGGTGAATGAAGCGTAGTATTCCTCCGCAATTTCGGAAGCTTGCTCAACCCAAATTCGCTCAACAAGATGACCCTGGATCTCTAAGCCAAGAATGGATTCAGTGTGCTCCCTAACATCAACAAGGGTCGCTGCAAACTTAATTCCACCTGCTTTCCCTCGACCTCCAGTGTGTACCTGAGCTTTGATCATGACAGGTAAACCGAGCCGCTCTGCGACGGCTACTGCCTCTTCAACACTAAACGCCACCCCACCTTTCGATACAGGCATCCCATAATCAGCAAAGAACTGCTTTCCTTGATATTCGAATAAATCCACCACGCGCTCCAATAATCGTCGGGTATAACCATCTTTAAACCCACCTTTAAGGCGATACTAGGCGGGTCTTCGAGAGATCTACTCGATACAAGGTCATCTGATTTGTCACATTCCGCAGATTTATCAACTCCGGAGTAAGAATGCCGAAAAGATCAGGCATCACAACCAATCCCCGCCAAGCCATCATAATGGGCTCCCTCGGCCTATTAGGAGCAGTAGGCATATTGATCTTGATGCTCTGGCTGGCGGGTAATAGCAACACCCTGGAGGTACGTCTTGGGGACCCCGACTTCAGGGGAATCAATGCTGACGCCCTTGCAAAGGAAATTACCGAAAACGGCCCCGTCTTATTTCCAGACCTGGTGGGTGGAGAACGAACAATTTGGGTAACCCATACCAGTACAGACCCGCTAGATGGTTGGTCTGCTTTTTTCGCCAAAATCCCAGGCAAAGAGGCCAACTGTGTCGCGCACTGGGAAGCTAACACCTTTACCTTTATCGATTCGTGCGATCCAATGACCAGTTTCCCAGCTGACGGTGCCGGACTTGAACAGCTGGCCTGGGAAATAGTGGACAAAGAGCTCCGCATTTCAATAAACAATTACGAGGAGGTTGAAAAATGACGGAAAAGTTGTATCTCCATGACGGTGAGCTACGAATTTTCGAAGCCACGGTAGTGTCCGTTACTGATCAAAAAGTTGAGCTAGATCGAACTGCCTTCTACGCCACCAGTGGCGGACAGCCTAATGACACTGGCCATGTTGTTTGGTCCACGGGAACTTCCACAGTAATTGATGTAACCAGTGATAAAGACCGAGTGTTGCACCTACTCTCCGGATCTGTTCCGAAAGTGGGAACTGTATTAACAGGTACCGTTGACGACCAGCGAAGAAAAAAAATGATGCGCACCCATACAGCCATGCACATCCTATGTGGCGTTATCTGGAGGGACTGGTCACGTGTAGTAACAGGCGGGAACATGAACGCTCTATCTGGCCGAATGGATTTCGAATTCAACGAATTACCCGAAGGGTTTACCGAACAATTGGAAAAATTGTGCAATGCAGAGATCGATGCCAATCGGCAAGTCGAGATCTCCTTCATCCCACGAGCTGAAGCAGTAATCGATCATGATTTGATCCGAACGAAGGTAAATTTAATCCCAGATCACGTCAACGAAATTCGAGTAGTCGACATTGTCGGTCTTGATAAACAAGCTGATGGCGGAACCCATGTCCTATCAACAGGGGCGGTAGGCCGCCTCAAGATCACCAAGACCGAATCTAAAGGGAAAAGCTTCAAGCGAGTTCGTTTCGTCCTAGACGATCATTAAGTCGAAGGTGAAAAAGACCAGTTAATACTGCACAATTTCGGCACAGACGAACGTCATAATATTAATAACCAAATTGCATTTTATCGCGACAAGCTTTACAGAAATTTAAACGATTTTAGATACCAGTGCCCACGAGAATGCTGAACTAGATTGGCGGGAGAAGGTCTCATATCGCGACGAAGGGCAGAGCTAAATGACTAGCGAAAGTTATAAATGTACAAAATGCTCAACCACCGAAGCTGAATCGGGAGAAATACGAACAACAGGTTCTGGTTTTTCTCGAGTGATGAACTTACAGAACAAAAAATTCGGCTACCTAGCCTGCACCAATTGCGGATACACAGAGTTGTACAAGTTGGACGGTAAGGGTAAAGGCATGACTATTCTTGACGTCTTCGGAAACTAAACAAACCGTCTCAATATCTCAGCCGGACATTGATCCACCACATGGCTTACTCTCACGCCGCTGGCATCATCTAGACGCACTGCGTGGCTTCGCCATGCTCCTAGGTATTGGACTGCACGCTTCACTATCTTTTTTCCCTTCGTTCTGGCCTGCACAAGACAACAAGTCAGATGACAGCGGCGGATTCGACATCCTTCTCCATGGGATACATGGCTTTCGAATGCCTCTGTTCTTTCTTCTTAGCGGATTCTTCACAGCGATGCTCTGGCGGCGACGTGGACTAATCCCACTGTTATTGCACCGAACGCGACGAATCGTTCTACCTCTTGCCCTTGGCTTGATCACAATCATCCCGGCTGTGGACTGGGTCTCAGAACGCGCGACAAAAGGAAGCATTACCAACTGGGCTATGCAAGCTGCAAAGGGTGGTGACATCTGGACTCCGATCTTCATGAATCAGCCTGATGCTATTCCCGTTGCAATCACCAACGGCGCTGACGTGGATACCAGGGGCGACGATAAAGGCACTCCGTTGCACTTAGCGGCTTTCATGGATCTGCCGGATGTCACACAGGCTCTACTAAACACCGGGGCCGACTACCGTCTAGAAAATAAGGATGGTTCAACTCCATTGCAAGTGGCTATATGGGTCGGCTCCACCCGGGTTGCCGACTTATTAGTAGCAGCCGGCGCAGATGACAGCCGATACCGAACTAGCGATCAAGCATGGCAAAACATCAATTTTTTTGGTGACGGAGCCGAATTTAGACAATTAGTCTTGGAACCCGAAGTTGAAGATGAGACCGGCCTCGACTCGTGGATTGACCAGTTCCATCATCTCTGGTTTCTCTGGTTCCTATGTTGGTTGGTGGCTGGATTCGTTCTAGTCGCACCCTTAGCTGACGAAATAGGTAAGAACATAGGATCGCTAAAACTACGACGACGACTACTATGGGTAGCGTTCCCTCTAACCCTCATACTCCAAGCAAGAATGGGAGATTCGGGCAATTACGAGACTTTCGGTCCAGATACCTCAACAGGTCTGCTACCAGCGACTCACGTGATTCTTTACTATGCCGTTTTCTTCGCCTACGGGGCAATAGCATTTGGTGCTCGTACGGATAATGGTGAACCACTCATAGACCACTTAGGTCGGCACTGGTCAATTGTCCTACCGATCACGGTTGTAGTGATCTTCCCTGCGGCACTGGCATACACATTTGGGGACTGGAGAAACACAGAGATGGCGGTGCTTCTACAGACGCTCTATGTATGGAGCATGACATTTGGCTTGGTGGGATTATTCCGCCAACTTCTCTCTGACGAACGTTACTGGGTGCGGTATTTGTCAGATGCTTCCTACTGGATGTACGTGATACACCTACCCTTGGTGATCTTGGCTCAAGACTGGGTCCGCAACTGGGACATCCCCAGAATCCCTAAATTTTTGGCGATCTGCTGGGGTGTAAGCGGTCTTCTTTTGCTCACCTATCGCTATCTAGTGCGCTATACCCCCATCGGTACTCTACTGAACGGACGTCGGACTCGACCTAATCCGACCTTGGCCAATACGAACCCAGGCGGCAACTTCTGACAAACACGTATCGGAATGAACCAAAACAGCTAATTATTCACAACGAGAAGACTCAGTAATTAGAGAGATAGGGGGGGTCTTTGATTAACCCTAAGTAAGTCAAAATCTAGGGATCCACAACTCCATAGTTGACGACTACCTAGGTGTAGGCATACCTAAATAGAGCTGAACTCAAAATACCATCTATTTCAAATCAGATAAGTCAAGGAAGAGCGCCTGAAGCAACAATGTTTCATTGGGGTTTCGCACTAATTCACCACAAACTTGGGTTATCCGTGTCGTAGCGCCGACTGCTGACAAGTCACCCGCTACCACCTGATCTCTATACCGACGAGCAAGGGTAGCTAAACCAAAATATAACTCATCCTCGCGAAAACGTCGAAACTCACGACGATGGACTTCCTCAAGTTGTTTCCGCCCAGAACCTCGGACTCCAAAAGCCTCTTCTTGCTCTGCAATCTTTGCATCTTCTTGCTTGTGGCGGAGAGTGAGAACATGACCAGCTTGATCGATCAATCCGCAAAGCTCTTCAACGATTACTACCACCGACGAACCCGTCCCATCTAACCGGTCAGGAACCGACCACCAAGCATCCTTTCGTTTCTGCACCTCAGGATCTTGGGCAAGGAGCCGCGCTCGCTCAAGACTCCCAGCAGACGCTGCAGCAAGAGTTTCTGCTAGTTGCTTATCGACTCCCTCCAGGCAAAGCGCAGCAGCCACATCCTGGTCAGCCAAAGGTGGCAGATCCACACGAAAGCAACGTGACAAAATAGTTGATTGATCCTCAACTACTTCATCGGCAAGGAGGATAAAAACTGTTGTTTCTGGCGGTTCTTCAATCGTCTTAAGGAGGCACGCAACTGCCTCGGGTTCAGCTGTATCGAATCGATCCACTACCAAAATTTTTCGAATGCCTTCGACAGGTGACCGGAAGGCTTCCATAGTAATGGAACGGGCATCAGCAACAAGTAACGTGCGGCCTTCCGGAGAAAACCAAATGAGATCAGGGTGCCGTCCTGAAACAGCTAGTTGGCGATGCCGACCTGCTCCCGGCATTGTCATACCGGTTGCGAGGAGCCCTCCAGCAAAAGCTCGCGCTGCTTCAGTTCGTCCCGCACCGGCTGGGCCAACAAATAAATACGCATGAACTGGTTTCCGGAGAGTGGACTGCAACAATGCGACCGCTTGCTCTTGCCCGAAAACGCTCGACCACAATTCCTCGTCAGTCATCCCAATCGTTCTCTGACAGCAGCCTGTAAACGACTGGCTACCTCGTCAACACTTCCATGGCCCTGTATCACAAGCCAACGTTCAGGATCCTCTGAAGCTAAATCTCGATACGTGTCAGCTACCCGAGCATGGAAATCACCTCCAGCCCGTTCAATCCGATCGAGACTCTGACCAAGACCGTCTGCGGAAACAGGACCATCTACGTCAAGTAGCACAACTAAGTCGGCATACACCCCGTCAACTGCGAAATCCGAAATGGCCGCAACCGTTTCTACCCCCAGACCTCGCCCTACCCCCTGGTAGGCCAATGAAGAACCTATATAGCGGTCCGTTACAACATCCCTACCATCAGCCAAGGCTGGTGCAACAACTCTTTCCACATGCTGAGCTCTCGCAGCCGCCATAAGTAGAGCTTCAGCACGAGCACACGGAGGATCCCCGGTCGTAGACAATAAAAGGTCCCTGATCTGCTCTCCTAAAGGCGTACCACCGGGTTCGCGAGTGAAGACAGCCCCAAGATTCTCTGCCAAAAGCCGAGCCTGGGTCGTCTTGCCAGAACCTTCTCCTCCCTCAACGGCAATTAGTCGACCATTTGTCATCATTTACCAACCTGATCAAAGGTTTTCCGTTCACCCGCTTTCAAAGATGCTACGGCTACAAGACCCGCAATCAGAATTATGAACGCTGCTAACCAAAGCGTGAGCCGAACACCCGGCACATAAATCTCAAAGCCGAACACATTAATATTTCGCTCCCAAAGGTGCCTTGAGAGTCGGTCTAAAGTCTCCTCAAGAAGCGGTCCAACTGCCAAAGCTAGAAGCACGCAGGTCCTCACAAGGGTATAAAGAGTTGAAAAGATACGACCCCGCATCTGATCGTCAACATTTTCGTGGAGCAGTGTAAATCCGAGAACATAAACAGTCCCCGCGCACAGGCCAATTCCAAAAACCATCCCTACCGAAACATGGATACGGCTAAAAGTTGCAGATGCTGCTAAGAAAATCGATGCAGCAACCAGAGCCCAAGTAAACATCCGTGTCTTGTTGAGATGACGTTGTCCAATAGAAATAAGCCCAACACCAGTCGCGACACCGAGTCCTAAAGCCGTAATGAAGTACCCATAACCCGATTCACCAGCATCAAGCAAATCGGTAGCGTAAATAGCCCCTAAAGGCACCAGCATCCCACCACCAATTAAACCGGTAGCTAAACCCATATTAACAGTTCGAACAACCGGATTTTGAAAAGCAAACCGCCATCCCTCTTTGACCTCCTGCAGTGGATGGGCAAATTCTTTCCGGCTCGCGCGAGCTTTTCTTTTTTCAGCACTAGATCGAACTGGCAGAGGAAGCGTGGCAATCAAAACAGCAGCTACGAAAAACGTTAGACCATTCGCGTAAAAAGCTAGTGCTTCCTCATCCAGACGGAGATTATCAGCCCATGAGGAACTAAACAGCGCGCTCGAAAGTCTGCCAAATAGAACCATGAGGCCAGCTCCCAAAGGGAACGTTCCGTAAGCCGCAATAATTGACAAAGAGTTAGCAGATGTGAGTTGCTCTTCCGGAACAACGTGAGGAACGGAAGCCTCCTTTGCTGGCGACCAAAGCATCGTGAATGCTTCAAGAACTAGCGAAGCGATGAAAAGACCCCAAATAGTGTCAACAAAAGGCAAGGCGACCATAACCAGAGCACGACATACATCACAAGTGATCATCACCCGTTTGCGATCCCAACGATCAACTAATACCCCGGCTATCGGTCCGAAAAAGAAACCGGGAGCAATCCTTGCTGCTAATACAAGACTCAGTGCAGCGCCCTCCGAGCCAGACCCAACACGAATTGCCAAAAGACTGATCGCTAGAAGGCCCAACCAATCACCAGTGGCAGAAATTACTTGCGCTAACCAGAGCCGCAGAAATTCAGGTGAACCAAAAACTCTGACATGTAACGCTCGCCGAACAACCTCCTCCGGCTCAGCCAGATTTGCCGTAGGTCTCAGCGGAGGCCAGGAATCGGAATTCGACAAAGAAGTTTCGTCGGTCGTATCGTTCACCCGATCACTCTAAAGGTGAAGCCGCGGACGTACTTGATATTTCAAAACTGAGATATCAGGAAAGATCTCATCCGCCTTTTCTCGATTTCTTCTTCGCAGGACCTTTCGCACGTCGCTCTGCCAGGAGTTCAATAGCTCGTTCATCACTCAACTCCTCAGGGGAGTCTCCTCGACGAAGTGAAGCATTCGTTTCCCCATCAGTCACGTAAAGACCGAAACGACCGTCCTTAAGTAAGATCTCCTTACCACTTACCGGATCGACACCGAACGTGCCCAACGGGGGGTTCGCTCTTGCTCGTCCATAAACTTTTGGCTGCTCCAAAATTTCTAAACACTCGGACAAACTGATTGAAAGCAATTGTTCTTCCGAACCCAGACTGCGACTGTCACCCCCCTTTTTGAGGTAAGGCCCAAACCTTCCATTCTGGACCGTTATCTCAAGCCCATCTTCCGGATCGATACCAACCAGCCGCGGAAGGCTCAAGAGTTCTAATGCATCTTCTAGTGTCACCCGTTCAAGAGTCATACTCTGAAACAACGAAGCTGTTTTAGGTTTGGGTTGTCGCTCTAAATCAGAAATGCGATCTAAATCAATGAGCATCTCCTCCAGAGAAGAGAACTCGTCAATAGTCTGAAAAAATGTTTCAATTATTTCAATCCGGTTCTTGTCACCGCTGTCTCGAAGTTCTTGAAGATAACCAGATGCTTTCAAAACTTCTCGTAAAGTTTCTGAGGCAGTTCGAGAATGTGATTGATTTACAACTGTGCGAATGTCTAAAAATTCCCTAACCCCCTTTAGAGCGGCACCAGTCACACCTGCTTGCTCTGCATATTCAAAAGCCTCAGCCAACCCAACCCCATTAGTCTCGGCATACGAGGCAAGACGGTCAAGAGCCCCCTTACCAACTCCACGTTTTGGAGAAACTACCGCTCGCCGAATCGCTTCATCATCTGGTACCGCAAAAAAAGAACGAGCGTAAGCGAGAGCGACTCGTAACTCTTTCCTGTGAAGAGGCTGAGCCTGTAAACGGCCACTTGGAGATGACAGAGACGGCATCTGAGGGAACTGGCCTAGCGAAACATAGGGTCCAAACTTACCCGTCTTAGCGGTTACCCGTAAACCTGTCTCAGGATCATCACCCAGATATCTTTCAGTCGGGACATCAAGGAATTCGAGTGCTCGTTCCACAGTTAACTCATCCGGTGCAAGATCATCCGGGATCGATGCTGTTTTGTCACCGATCTCTACGTAAGCACCAAACTTTCCATAACAAGCAACCACAGATCGCCCGTCGTTCGTCATACCAAGCGGAACCGTACTAACACCTTTTGGATCGATCTCACCTAGCCGAGTAGTAACCTTCGCCTGGAGGCCAATATCTTCCTCCGATCCAAAATAGAACTTGCGTAACCAGGGAACAGTTTCGGCTTTACCACTAGCAATATCGTCCAGGTCAGACTCCATTGCAGCGGTAAAGTCATAGTCAACCAATCGGGGGAAGTGACGTTCTAGAAGAGTTGTTACAGCAAACGCACTTAGGGTTGGCACTAAAGCAGCTCCCTTTCTCCAGACGTAATCCCTCCCCTGGATTGTCTCAATGATTGATGCATAAGTGGAAGGCCTCCCAACGCCAAGATCCTCCAACCTTTTCACAAGTGATGCTTCCGTAAAACGGGCAGGTGGCTGAGTGGCGTGCCCAACGGGCACAGCCTCTGAAATAATCAGAGAATCACCTGATTCCATCTCTGGCAAAAACGACTCCTGATCTCCATTTGCAGCATTGTGTGACTCATCTGGAGTCTCAATGTATGCACTTCGAAAACCCGGATGCGTGATTGTGGTTCCTGAAGCAGCCAAAAGAACTTCATCATTTCCAGCAAAAACCGAAAAACGAACCTGCACCGTCTCTCCAATTGCGTCGGTCATCTGTGAGGCAACTGTGCGCTTCCATATCATCTCGTATACCCGTGCCTCAGACAGTGACAGCTCGCTAGCTATCTCATCGGGATGACGAAAACTGTCGCCAGCAGGCCTAATTGCTTCATGCGCCTCTTGAGCATTTCTTACCTTGCTTTGATATGTCCGAGGTGTCTCAGGCAAAAAATTCACGCCAAACTGCTTAAGCACAACATCTCGAGCAGCATGGAGGGCGGCATCAGAGAGAGTCGTACTATCGGTCCGCATATATGTGATGTAGCCCTTCTGATACAGGCTCTGTGCAGTGTGCATAGCGAGTGTGGCTGAGAGCTTTAGCCGACGACCCGCCTCCTGCTGAAATGTGGAAGTGATAAATGGTGGGGCCGGACGACGTCGATATGGCTTCGGCTCAACGGAAGAAACCTCTACTTGTGAACCCACCAATATCTGAGCCAAATCTGTAGCTACGTACTCATCTAAGACAACGACTTCCTTGGTCAAGTGACCGTCGTTATCAAAATCTCCCCCTGCAGCAACTCGTTGGTTATTGAAATATTGGAGACTCGCAGTAAAGGTCGTTTCTCCTAAAGTCAAGTTGAAATCTAAATCCCAGTATTGAGCTGGGACAAAACTCATACGCCCTCTCTCCCGTTCAACCACAATCCGAGTAGCAACCGACTGAACCCGCCCTGCTGAAAGACCTGTAGTGATCTTCTTCCAAAGCACCGGCGAAATTTCATACCCATAAAGCCGATCAAGTAAACGACGAGCCTCCTGAGCATCAACTAGGCGACGATCAATCTCCCTGGTGTCATCTAATGCATGCCGAATTGCTTCCGGAGTAATCTCGTGAAAAACCATTCTCCTGACAGGAACCGTCGGATTGAGGACTTCAAAGAGATGCCAGGCAATAGCCTCACCCTCTCGATCTTCGTCGGTAGCTAGGTATAACTCATTCGCATCAACTAGCAGCCGCCTAAGCCTACGAATCTGGTCTTTCTTCTCTGCGTTAACGACATAGAGCGGTTTAAAATCGTTTTCGACATCAATCCCGAGGCTGGACCAAGATTCAGCTTTGTAAGCAGCAGGAACCTCACTCGCTCTAACTGGCAAGTCACGAATGTGCCCAATCGATGACTCGACAACATACCCCTCACCAAGGTAGCCCGAAATTGTCTTCGCCTTTGCAGGTGACTCAACAATGACTAGAGCGTAACTCACCGTCGACATTCCTTGATAGCTATGAAAGTTAGATCTTTGATAGTGAACAAGGCACTCCAATCGGGACTCGCATGTAAGTGGCTTTGGAATAACGAAGAACTCTAAAAACGACCAAAGTCACAAATATCGGTGTAACCAAAATATCAATAGCCACAGAACTCTGGGATACGAAACTTCTGCTCATGGGATTGAAACCAAAAAGAGAACTCATAAAATTAACGTCCACTACTCCCAAAAAACCAAAGAGATACCAAATAGAAAAGTTGGCACTGCGGTTCCAAACCGGCTTATTGCCGTACCGAATCAAGGCATTTTGACGAATAAGTTGAAGCATAGAATATGAGTCAGTCGTTAGATCGGACAATCAAACGCACGGCACCGTAGTCGAGATAACACAAAGTGCCACCTCTCATAATTCGGTCTCAAAATTATCTAACTCCATGATTAGACGAACCGCTGTGCCCTCAGGAGTCGTCTCTATGACGACCTCATCGGCTAACCGTCTCATCAGTGCTATCCCAAGTCCAGATTCATAATGAAGGCGCTGCGGTGATTCGATATCGGGAACAGCCTTTATCGCTTTAGGGTCGAACCCTCCACCATGATCCCTAACTTCAACTTCGACTTGCCTATGGTCAAGATTGCAACAAATCAAAATTTCATCCTTAGCTCCCAACCTGAACTGTGCTTTCATGCCATTGGATGCTGCTTCTGAGACAGCTAACCGCAAATCAGAAGCTCTCTGGGCTGTGAGATCCGAACTAACCAAAGCCACAGCACCCACAAACGCTCGGATCACCTGAAGGAACTCCAGCCTGGGGGGTACACGGAGCTCGACAAGCCCTACCTTCATTATTTACCTACTCCAAGTGCTTCATCGACTGTGTCATGCAGTGCAAAAATTCGATCAAGATCACAACTTCTAAAAACATTTTTCAATCGGAAATCCGGACAAACCAGCGCCAGATCACCACCATGTACACGAACGCGACGAAGAGCCCCCACTAGTACACCCAATCCCGTCGAATCAATAAAGTCAACCGCCGTCATATCTAAGATCAGGTAGTAACGGCCTTTGGCCACCAGACTCGCCACCTCCTGACGAAGTTTCGGGGCACTAGCCATTTCCACATCGCCGGTGAGAGTTAACAAAACCCACGAATCTAGCGACATATGTTGGAATTCAAGATACAAAAATCTCCTCCGCCGCTAGAAGCCAAAGTAGTCGCGAACCACGCTAGCCAACCCAGGTACCTCATGACAGCGATGTTTAGTCAATACAGGACCACCTACAGACGCTTAACGAAAACAATACTACTAGTGGGTATAAACCAACCGCCGATCTATATAGGACCCCGACTGACTTCTAGGCTCAAAGAATGGAAGCAGTGTTCTTTGACTTAGACCGGACAATAATAGCTCGCGCTTCACTAGCGGCGTACAGCCCCGTACTTCGACGGGAAGGATTCCTAAAGCTCCCAATGGTGTTTAGAGCCGCCTGGGGGCAAATCATCTACCGATTTTTTGGGGCTAGTGACGAATCTATAGATAGGGCGCGCCGCACCGCTCTTCGTTTAGTGGCCGGCATAGAACAAGACACTCTTCGTACCATTGCCCGAGAAAACCTTGCAGAAGTGATAGAACCAATTGTCTACGACGAAGCACTCGGTCTCATCGAAGATCATCGTTCGCAAGGGCGCCTACTGGTTTTGGTTTCAGCAGCACCCATTGAAATTGTTGAACCCTTGGCAAAACACCTAGATATAGATGAATATATCGCCACCACACCAGAGATTGATCCCGAAGGTCGGTACACCGGGAATATCGAATTCTTAGCTCAAGGCTCTGGTAAGGCCGAAGCAATAAAACGGCTAGCTAAGATTCGAAAGATCGACCTAGTGGATTCTTGGTCCTACTCCGACTCAATAAGTGATCTCCCAATGCTTGAAATCGTCGGTCATCCTGTTGTTGTCAACCCCGACCGACAACTTCGACGCATAGCACACGAGCGTTCCTGGCCAGTGCTCAAATTTGAACAACCGGTAGCTCTAGGTGACCGAATCCCACTTGATCGCCGTTGGGGCGCCATAACAGGACTGACCCTGATAGTTCTTCTGGGAATGTGGACTGCAATTCGCCGCACTAGAAAACACATTGAGATCTAGTCCAACGGTAAGTTGATCCTCAAATAGAACGGACCTTTTTAACCGCGATGGCAATAAGGGCACCCAAAACACCCAGCATCAGAAGCTTCTTCACGGGGTCTATGATAGGCAGCGTCAGCCGAGACGCGTCCCGCGGTGCGGTCTGATCCGGATTTGAGACACTGCATAATTGTTCTCAGCCGTTAAATCCCCCACATGGAGGTGTCTGAGTACCTGGTGGGCTCCCCCGCCTTCAAAGCGGGTGGGACGGGCGAACCCCGTCCGGCGGGTTCGATTCCCGTCCACCTCCGCCATCACCGAATCCGTCCACAAGATATAAGCCAAATCGGAAACATCTCTATACGGCTAGCAAGTCACGGGCCCCTGTATCCGTACTCGGGTGGCGTAGTTTCGACATGGCTCGAGCCTCAATCTGCCGAATACGCTCTCTCGTCAAGTTAAAGTGTTCACCAACCTCTTCTAGCGTTCTCGGTTCACCACGATCTAAACCAAACCGCAACTTAAGTATCTCGCGTTCTCGCTCATCGAGTGGAGCAAGTAACCGACTGATTTCATCGGGTAATAGCGATGTAGCAGCTGTTTCAAACGGTGACTCCGCTGCACGGTCTTCAACTACATCACCCAGCTCCGCATCCCCCTCATCTCGAAGAGGTTCACTAAGAGAAAGAGGTTCAGCAGCAAAACGAAGAGCTTCCGTAACCTTATCTTCGGGCATCTCGACTTCAAGAGAAAGTTCAGCAAGGGTCGCGGGCCTACCGTACTTATGCTCTAAACGGGAGCGCGCTTTCTGCAGACGAGCAAGAGTATCTCCAGCGTGTACCGGTAACCGGATAGTGCGACCAGTATTAGCAATTCCACGAGTAATGGCTTGACGGATCCACCAAGTCGCATATGTCGAAAACTTAAATCCCTTACGCCAATCGAACTTTTCAACTGCGTGCATTAACCCCAAATTGCCTTCTTGAATAAGGTCCAACAAAGGCAGACCAGAAGCTTGGTACTTCTTAGCGATGGATACCACAAGGCGGAGATTCGACTGAACAAATGTACGTTCAGCTTTGTCACCCTGAGTAACGGCTCGTCGCAATTCACGGCGGCGAGCTGGCCTAATCGCTTCACCCAAAGCCTCAATCTCTGATTTGGCAGCGACACCGACCTCAATCTGCTGAGCTAGTTGGACCTCCCCCTCTTTAGTCAAAAGGGGATACTGCCCAATGTCAGTGAGATATAGACGGATGAGATCTTCCTCATCTCGCTCAACCCGCTCCTTCGGCACTCTCAGTACCCCTCCATCTAGAAGGCCTCCATCCAGATATGGCCTACTCCTCTTCGGAACGCTCACCTAACTCGCCGCATCCCTAAGGGGATCCAGTCGTAATATGTCGGTGTCGTTTTATACCTTCGGCGGTTACGTTATCGACGACCCTGCTTTCCACAACGCGCGACCGTGACCTTCGTCACGAAATACAATAAAAGTTACCTAACCGGTCAGAGGGCGAACATCACTCAGTGCCCGAACCAAATGCCCAGGAGCTCCACTTCCTTCACCTTTAGGGCGCCAATATCCAATATCAGCTCTCACTAACATGACAACACGTTTTGCGGGTCCGTCACTAATACCACTGAGCCCAGCGTCCAATGTCAGAAGATCAACTTCAAGAGAATCAATAACCGCGACTGCAGCTGCTAAGCGCTCTGAGCTATCTGTAGCTTCTAAGGCAACCATTAGTGTCACGAAACTGGAACGGGGATCAATCGTTGTGTTGTCCAAAAGCTCAGAAATCGGTAGGAGTTTTTGCCACCAACCCACGTGCTCACCAAAGCATCGGCTTAAAGATGACAACATTGGCGCTGACTTTGGATCCATCCCATCGACTGACCAAACACCAAAGAGTTTAAAAAGTGCTTCAGAAAGCCACGTTAAAGAAGCCCAATGTCTGGCACCTTCAACAAGAGTTTTAGAATCACTCATGGTATTCAGCCGCGATACCGGTTGACCACCGGTAAGCGTCGATCCCGACCAAAACCCTTACTCGTGACTGTAACCCCATGAGGTGTCTGGCGACGTTTATATTCCGAACGGTCAACCAGATTAACCACACGGGCGACCAAATTTTGATCAAATCCCATTTCAACAAGTTCAACCCGATTCCGATCTCCTTCAATATACGCCTCAAGCAAAGGGTCAAGTACCTCATATGGAGGGAGGCTTTGATCATCACGCTGATCAGGGCGAAGCTCGGCTGAGGGGGGCTTCAAAAGAATTGAATCAGGGATCAAAGAATTGCCACCCTCCTGAATCTCTTTAGCGTTGCGCCAATGGCAAAGTTCATAGACAGTCGTTTTATAAACATCTTTGATCGGTGCGTATGCACCAGCAGTATCTCCATACAGGGTCGAATATCCCACGGCTGCTTCACTTTTATTCCCTGTAGTAAGTACTAACCAGCCAGAAGCATTCGAAAGAGCCATAAGAAGGACTCCACGAATCCTGGCCTGCAGGTTTTCATCCATAAGACCATCACCCCGATCACCAACTTCAGGGCCCAAGATTTCACGCATCATTTTGTGAGCCGACTCGATAGAAATCGTGCAAACATTAAGAGCTTGTTGCTCGACTAAGGCCTCAGCATCAATAACTGAATCGGTACTTGAATAACGTGAGGGCATCAGCACACAATGGACATGACTTGGTCCGAGAGCATCCGCAGCAATCGTAGCAACAAGCGCGGAGTCAACACCACCAGAAAGACCAACACAAATATCAGTAAAGCCGCTCTTCCGAATGTAATCCCTAGTAGCCAGAACTAACGCTCCATATAGCTCTGCTAGAGGATCTAAAGCCCGAAATGAAGTTGGAGTAATACTGTCTATACGTTCACGCGATTCAGAAATATTGATCACGGGAAGGTCGCTATCAGAAGCCAACAACTCGGGAATTTCTATGTCAACGATTACAACTGCCTCGTCAAATTGTGGTCCACGTGCAACGATTTCACCAAAACGATTCGCAGCCATAGACCCGCCGTCGAAAACGAGCTCATCCTGTCCACCTACCAGATTCACATAAATAAGCGGCCGATCTGATGAAATGGCAGTCGCCGTAACCATTGCTTCCCGCTGTGCTGCTTTGCCACGGTAGTAAGGCGAACCATTTGCAACAACAAGCAGTTCTGCTCCACCTGTTACGAGCTGACCAGCGGGACCATTTTCGACCCAAAGATCTTCGCAAATAGTCACACCGACCCGAACCCCGCCAATCCTATAGACCTCTAAAGATCCAGATCCTGCACAAAAATGTCTGGCCTCGTCAAAGACGCTGTAGTTGGGTAAGTGTCTTTTATGGTAAACACCGTGGATTTCTCCACCCTGGCAAACTGCAACAGCGTTGTATACGGCACCAGCCGGATCAGAGTCTGCAAAACCCAGCAATACAGCACAATTAGTTGTAGTCGCTGCAAGATTTTCGACCGACCTCCTGCTATCCGATACGAAACCAGATTTAAGGACTAAATCCTCCAAGGGATAGCCAGTGATCACCATCTCCGGGAGAATTGCGATATCGCAATCAGCTACCTGGCCAAGAATCGACTCAACCCGACTGCAGTTGCCATCAAGATCACCCACCACACTATTCAGTTGAACTAGAGCAACCCTGATACACACCATCCTTGGAGCGTACCCACAGGGCGGGTGCCGGGACTATAGCTAAGGCACCGTCCTATATCCCTGGGATATCAGACTCATACGTGCAACCATTGACTAACCCGCAAGCGCCTCACAACAAGTGTTTGTAATTAGACGGGTTACCGTATAGGGATCCATGTTGGCATTTGGACGACGATCTTCGATATAACCCTTACCTTCGAGATGTACCTGCCAAGGTATACGTACTGATGCTCCCCGATCCGAAACCCCGTAGTTGTACTGATCGTAGCGCTGTGTTTCATGCTCTCCGGTAAGACGTTCTTCCGAACCTAAGCCATAACCCAGCAAATGCTCTCCTGGTTTACCTTCAGCACCCAATGACTCACACGCAACAATGACAGCGTCATAATTATCCCGCATCGCATTTGTTGAAAAGTTCGTGTGTGCCCCTGCGCCATTCCAATCTCCCTTTATTGGTTTGGCCGCAATCGAAGCATCTATTCCGTAATTCTCGGCAATTCGGTAAAGCAGATAACGACCCATCCATAGGTGGTCACTAACCGTCACAGGGTTCTCTGGCCCAATCTGGAATTCCCACTGCCCAAGCATCACTTCAGCGTTAGTGCCTGAAATTTTTAGACCAGCATCAATACATGCCTGCGTGTGATCCTCGACAATATCACGCCCAGAAATTTCGACAGCCCCAACACCGCAGTAATACGGACCCTGTGGTGCCGGAAAACCTTCAGTTGGCCATCCCAAGGGTCGACCATCTTTAAAAAAGGTGTATTCCTGTTCGATTCCAAACCACGGCTCCTGATCAGAATATTTTTCGTACGTCTCTACACATGAAGCACGGGTGTTTGATGGGTGTGGAGTCATATCTCCATCAGGGAGACAGACTTCACATAGAACCAGAACATCATCACCACCTCGAATAGGATCAGTACAACTAAAAACTGGGCGTAGGACACAGTCCGAGTTGTCACCTGGGGCCTGGTTTGTACTCGAACCATCAAACCCCCAAATCGGGAACTCGGTCGTGCCGCCTTCAATAATCTTCGTTTTCGAGCGGACGTATGGCAACGGTGTCGTGCCATCAATCCAGATATATTCAGCTCTGATCGCCATTAGTGTCTTTCTCCAAATAGTTATAAAGGTAGATTTAATAAACGCCTAATCGAAGTCGAGACCAGATCGGGCTATTTTCGAACTCTACATAAGATGCCACAGGTATAGCTCCTTCGCTATCCCTCAATGTGAACGGACTGTGAATGTCAAAACGGAGGCCTTGGCATAAGGACCTAGTCGAAAGCATGATAGTTATATGGAAAGTGAGAGCGAGAGTGATCGTAAGCGAAACTACGTTTTACGTACAGTTGAAGAGCGCGGTGTTCGTCTAATTCGACTTTGGTTTACTGATGTGCTGGGACGCCACAAGTCAGTTGCAATTTCCCCAGCCGAACTTGAGACGGTTTTTCAAGAAGGTCTTCAGTTCGACGGATCAGCAATCGATGGCTTTAGCCGTGTCCAGGAAAGTGACGTACTAGCAATCCCAGATCCAGGTACCTTTGAGCTACTGCCTTGGGCCCTGGAGCACGAACCTTCCGGCACCATGTTCTGTGACATTACACACTTGGACGGATCACCATTCCCGGGGGATCCCCGTCAAGTTCTCCGGCGGAATTTAGCTAAAGCTAAAAAAGCTGGGTTCGAAATGTTCTGCGCACCCGAAGTTGAGTTCTTTTATTTCGCCAATACAAACGATTATGTTCCGCAACCACTCGATAGTGCTTCGTACTTTGATCTCACTACCGCAGATGTTTCATCGGATCTACGGAAACGCACCTTGCATATGCTTGAGGCGTTATCGATACCAGTCGAATACTCGTTTCACGAAGACAGTCCAAGCCAACACGAGATAGATCTCCAATACACTGATGCACTGTCAATGGCTGACGCTGTCATGACACTCCGTTTGGCAGTCAAAAAAATCGCCCTTGAACAAAACGTCCATGCAACCTTTATGCCAAAACCACTTAACGGGGTACAAGGTTCCGGGATGCACACTCATCTATCACTTTTTCACAAAGGAAAAAATGCCTTCTATAATCCAGAAGAAAACCATGCTCTCTCACCAATCGGTGAAATGTTTATCGCTGGTTTACTCCGACACGCAAGAGAAATTACTGCTATAACTAACCAACTCGTTAATTCCTATAAGCGGATCAACGAGGGCTACGAGGCACCCCGTTTTATTTCCTGGGCACGTAACAACCGATCCGCACTGATCAGAGTCCCGATAATAAAATCAGGAAAAACTCAGTCAACAAGAATCGAATACCGTGCTCTCGATCCAGCTTGCAACCCATACTTAGCCTATGCAGTTATTCTTGCTGCTGGACTAAGGGGAATAGAAGAAAAAGAAAAACTGCCACCCGAAGCTGACACAAATTTGCACGAGCTAAAACACGCTGAGATCAAATCACTGGGTGTTACCCCACTACCATCAAACTTAGCGGAGGCACTTGATGAAATGGAAGCATCCGAACTGGTCAGGGAAACGTTGGGCGACCATATTTTTGAGTGGTTTCTGCGAAATAAACGATCTGAATGGGACAACTACCAACGACAAGTGACTCCGTTCGAACTGGAGCAATACCTACCTATCTGGTAACACATCCAAACCAATGAATCCTTTCCTCCTCCATCCCGAACCTCCCCCACCCGAACTAGCCCAAGCGCTTGATTTGGGAGGCTGGTCGTGGAAAGCGGTTAGCGACATTACTGGGACTATTGCTTCAGAACCCGACCGCGGATGGGCTGGAGCCATAATTGTTGCCGACCTGAACCCAGAAAGGGCCTTAGGTTTCTGTCGAGATCTTCGAAACAAAGAAACGCCGCTAGAACCGATTTTACTCCTGATCAATACCAATCATCTTGACAAATTAATGGCCCATTGGGATCTTTTTGATGACTTCTGTCTCATCCCACTACAGCCCATAGAACTAACAACTCGTTTACAACACTTGTTAGCAAAAAGTGCGAAAGGTTCGCGCCAAAACCTGATCCAGTATGGCCCCTTGGCTCTCAATATCGAAACTTACCAAGCAGCGCTGGCCGGCCAACCCATCGATTTGACTTATATGGAATATGAATTATTGCGCTTTCTCGCAGGCCATCCCGGCAAAGTATTTACCCGCGAGATTCTACTCAGCCGTGTATGGGGGTATGACTACTACGGCGGGGCCCGAACGGTCGATGTACACATTCGCAGACTTCGAGCAAAACTCGGCGAAGAACATGCAAATCTAATCCACACCGTTCGTTCAGTTGGATATAGATTCGGTCAATCCCGTTGGAAAATCTAGATTCCGCCAGAAGACCTGCAGTACCTTAGTCTTCCCTACTGAAGATTGTCATAGGGATTGGATTCGCTAATTTCCAGCAACTCTGAACCCTCATATTGGCCATCGACCTCACGCTTTACTAAGTGGCCAAGTAATCCTGCAACGAATGCACCACCGAACAAAATGGCAACAGGTAGAACAATCACTAACAAAACGACCATAACTAGGGCACCAGCCATAACAACAGTCTGCCAGAAGTTTTAAAACAATGTTCAATTAGAATCATCGACAAGATATGCGATGGCTTCGACTTCGACCAAAGCACCTAGTGGCAGTGATGCCACAGCCACAGTAGAACGAGCCGGACGGTGATGTCCAAAAAAGTCACAATAAGTTTGATTCATCGCTTCATAATTATCCATGCAAACAAGAAAGACGGTGGTCTTAACAACGTCTTTGGCAGAAATACCAGCCCCACCGAACACTTGGCGCAGATTATGAAATACTTGATCGAGCTGTTCTCGAAAACCACCGTCGACAAGAGCACCATCAGCAATACCGATTTGCCCACTTATATAGAGAAAATCACCAGCCTGGATATAAGAAGCATAAACACCGACAGGTTTTAGCACATCACCCATAGCGTCACTTTTTAGCGGCCTGAAGGCCAGTTGGCCAGGACCCAGGGGTACCACAATGTAACCAGGTAGCAGCAGCTACTGCTGCGAACACGGCATCTGAACCATTAACCGAATCTCGTTCATCCTCCTCAACAACAATTTCTACCTTAGGGGTATCGATAGCTCGAACAACACCAAATGATCGAATGCTGAGATTATGGATACAGCCATCCTTATCAACAACCAATGACTCGGAAGTCACCAGGCTGTAAGCCATATGCGCCGCACCTACACAATATGAACGTAGAACCGTCTCATCCAACGGTTTCCCACATCGGACTGTAACCCAAATCCGCTCGGAACTAACTTCTGCGGTCGCAAAAGCGCCGTCGGGAGACAGTACCGTTCCGACTTCACCCCGTGCAGCTGCCAATAGGGCTACCGCTTCCGCCCAACCAGCACACCTAATATCGCTGGAGGTTGGTGGTCCAGGGACTGTCAGTTGCTCAACTACCAAGTTAGGAGCAACTGCGGCAACCGCATCCGCAATACCAGGTGTTCGAACTATCCGAAGCACCCCCCGACCCTCTTCGTCTATACCACCAGCAACCGGAGGGCGTTTCGGTCCATCGCGAACTGTATCTTCTCGAGTCTGGAGAACTAAGACTGGACGTCCCTGTTCATTCGCAAGACGGCGGGCTTCAATTGGAGCTGTTGAAGTAAGCTTTCCGCCAAATGCACCACCGTTGACTAAAGGCGAATAAGGTTCGCCACCTGGGAGACACCAAGATGCATCCGTCTCAAGATAAGCGGGTTCCACCCAACTAGTCTTAAGGGTTGCAGCCCAATTACCTGGCGGGATTTCTAAAGGTGGTTGCGATTGTAAACTCGTCCTTCGCCCTGGCAACTTACCCACCGACTCTCGCGCTTCCGATAAAGTCTCGCCTAAACCAAAACCGCCCTTACCGTCAGGAACCGCAACAAGACAACCGTCCGGGGCATTATCGGCTGCAAAACCAGCACCACCAAGTGCAACAGCCGGCCCTACTATCTGAGACGCCCGCCCCTCGAGCTTCGCTCGGGCAGCAGCCATTTTAGGATCGCCAACCCATGGCCCACTTCCATATGCATCCCATGCTTCAAGAATGGTTTGCCACCCGGTGCAGCGGCACAAATGGGCGTGAAGCACCCGGGCAGCACTCTCACGTTCTATCCGTCCGGAAGATCTCAAACCAGAAAAGCGCATAATTATTCCCGGTGTGCAAAAACCACACTGGCTGCCGCCTGAGGAACAAAAGGCGTCAGCCCAAGCCTGTTTCTCCTCCTCAGGAAGCCCACGGATGGTTGTAACAGAACGACCGGCAACTCGACGAGTGGGTGTCACACAAGACACCCGTGGCTGCCCATCAACAAGAACGGTGCAGCAACCACACTGGCCTTGCGGACTGCAACCGTCTTTAACTTCCGTGATACCAAGATTTTCGCGCAGAAGGTCAAGCAGACTCGAACCATCGTCAGGAACTGAAATCTCATTTCCATCTACAGTTACTACAAAAGATTTCATCAGCTCAGTGTGTCGCAGCCGGACGCTGAACAACCACCCGATACCCTCGCCATCATGACAGGTGTTTCGAGACGTGGCTTTCTCACTGGGTTAACCGGCCTAGTAGGAGGCTTTCTCGTACCAGGGTGCGGAAAGACATCTTCCGGTTGGTCCGATCCTCCCAACAATAAGCCGTCTTCTTCAAAGATTTCGCCATCCACGAACCAGGAAAGTTACCAATTAGGAGCACGCTTTGCAGATGGTTACCTTGCTCCATCAGTCCTTGCAGCTGGATTCTCTCAACGTGCGCCTTTCATATTGCTGGGAACCGACGGCTGGCCCGCCATAGATGGAGTACCAAATAGTCTTCAGATATCTGTCATTCACGATCGTACTATCATTCATGAGGACCGGCTTGAACGCCATGGCGAACCTGGTGTGACTCCCTATTACCCCCTAGTGTTCACACCTCAAGAGCCCGGCGACTACCAACTTCTTGCCGAGGGGGTGAGTAGCCCCTACAAGTTCCGAGTCATTAATCGTAAAGAAACTGGATTAATCCAGATTGGCGATTTAATGCGCCCAGTAGATACACCAACCATTAATGACCCTCGCGGAGTCGAACCAATATGTACATATCATGATGGGGTTTGTCCCCTACATGACTTCACACTTACCGAAGCTTTAGATGCTGAAGGCCCAACCGCGCTTCTAATCTCAACTCCTCGTTTTTGCCAAACGGACGTATGTGGCCCAGCACTCGAGGTTCTATTGTCTCTTTACCAAGGTATTCCTGGCTTAACTGCAATACACGCGGAAGTTTGGACAAACGAAAAACTTCAATCTCTGACCCCCGCTGTTACGACTTACAATCTCGATTTTGAACCTAGTTTAGTGGTCGCAAATTCCCGCGGCGCTGTTTGCGATGTACTCCATTTCGCGATGGACACCCGAGAAGTCCGTAAAGCTCTGAGGCGAAGCGTGAACTAACTGAAGTTTAGAACTCTCGATCGGGGTATCTAGGAGAAACTTTGGCCACAACCACATGTCCGCTGGGCATTAGGATTATCGATGGAAAATCCGGCTTCATTAAGACCATCTTTGTAATCGAGGGTTGCACCCGTAAGTAACTGCGCACTGGACGGGTCAACGACAACTCGAACATCTCCATAAGTGGTCTCTACGTCGTCATTGGCCTTTTCGGTATCAAAATACATTTCATAGCTAAATCCTGAACAACCCCCAGGGCGCACAGCCACTCGCAGTGCCAGGTCGCTCTCATTCTCATTAGCCAGTAGCTCTCCAACTTTAACAGTTGCATCCTGTGTCAGGGTAATCATCTTTCCCGGCTCCGTCGGTTTCTAGTCACTCGTTCTATGTTGACATTCAGTGTAACCCTAGCTGTCACAAGATCCCAGTGACTCCTACTTCCCGTAGGCTCATTACATGGTCAACGGTCACAAAAAGCCAGACTTACCAACCACAGAACACATAATGACCTTGTTGAGCGGGGTAATGGACCCAGAGCTTGGTTCAAACATCGTTGAGCTCGGGATGGCAAAGGGTGCCGAAGTCACTGAAGATGGAACAGTCAACATAAAAATTGCACTGACAACCTCTGGTTGTCCTCTACGAGCACAAATCCAACGCGATATCCGAAGCAGAATCATTGACCTACCGGGAGTAAGTAATGTTCATATCGCATGGACTGAACTGACGGCCGAAGAAAAAACCGCGGTCATGGCAAAAGCTCGTTGGAATATCTCTCAGGATGTTCCGGAAACATCTGTGCCTGCTACCTGCCGGGTAATTATGATCGCCTCCGGAAAAGGCGGGGTAGGGAAATCTTCCGTAACGGTCAATTTAGCGACGATGCTTGCAACATACGGTCTCACCGTTGGGGTCATGGATGCAGATATCTGGGGATTCTCAATCCCGCGTATGCTGGGACTTGAAGGCCGATTAGGCGGATCACCAGCTTCGGGTAAAATTACACCAATAAAACAAGAAGTGGGTTCAGGGCATCTTGAAGTGGTGTCAATGGGCTTTCTCGTAGATAGAGAAGAAACTGCCCTCATGTGGCGTGGCTTGATTCTCAACCGAGCGGTCAGACATTTCTGTGAAGATGTGGCCTGGGGAAATCTTGATTATCTGCTGATCGACATGCCACCAGGTACCGGCGATGTCCAGATGGGGCTTGCAAAATTGTTACCTCGCGCGGAAATGTTAATTGTGACAACACCGGCTCTCGCTGCACAAAAGGTTGCTGTACGAGTCGCTCATATGGGGCGCAACAACTATCTCAGGATAATCGGTGTAATAGAAAATATGAGTGCTTGGATCGCAGAGGATGGTGAACGCCATGAAATATTCGGAGTTGGTGGTGGTGAAGCACTAGCCAGACAGATCGGCGTACCTCTACTGGGTAGCATCCCGATAGATCCAGCAGTAACTGCTGGTGGAGATGCCGGTAAACCCGTAGTACTCGCACAGGGCCCTGCAGCTAGTGCTTATCAAGCGATTGTTGAACTCCTTATTTCGGAAGCGGCTCCCCCTATAGACATGGGGGGTTGCTCTGCTCGTTTAATCGCAGCTGCGGAATCCGCACTGGAAGAGGCCCAAGGAAATTAAACGCTTAGTCCAGTGGAGAATATCGAGGAGGTTCATCCTCGCCTCGTGATTCCAGCTCGGAAACACTGGAATTTCCAAATCCCTGTGAAGAGTTGTGACCCCATTCGCCAAATTTAATTCCGTCTGTAAATTCTTGGCGTCGAACTGAAATGCGCCGAGTAAACCACTTAATAACCCAGCCACGAAAAAGCGACCGAGTGGGAGGGATTAGTAATGCGAACCCAAAGGCATCAGTAGCAAATCCTGGGGTGAGCATTAGAACCGCACCAGATAACACAAAGAGGCCATCAATAAGCTGTCGACTTGGTAAACGCCCGGCAGCTATTTCATTCTGTGCCTTTCTAAGGATCCCAAGACCTTCTCTCCGGACCATCCATGCACCGACCACGCTTATAAAAATGAGTAAGCCAAAGGTATTGAGAACACCCATTCCACTTGCGACTTTGACAATCAAATAAAGCTCTACTACGGGGACGGCGAGAAGTGTTAGTACAAGAAAGATAAACACGATTCCAGCGTAAACGTTTAATGGCTTCGAACCGCCTGACCCTGCTAAACGAATAACCTACTTATCTAATGTCTGAGTCACGTCCACCATCAGTCGACCGATTGGCACGTTCACTAGCCGACACAGGTCTTCCCCACCCAATACTAGTTGACGTTGCTAGACAAGTAATTACAGATAGTCACCCTGATGACATACTCGATAATGCAAGAAGCCTTGCCGAAATGACAGGGCGTCATCTGTTAAGCAGTGTCATTAACGCCACAGGGGTACTCCTCCACACGAACCTTGGTCGAGCCCCATGGGGCACCACTCCAGATCCCACTCGTTACAACACCCTAGAATTCGATTTGGAAACCGGTGAACGTGGCTCTCGTCATGACCGATCACCAACCTTACTTGCTCTGACCTGCGGCGCTGAAGCAGCCATCGTCGTGAACAACTGTGCTTCCGCAGTACTTCTTGTACTAGCTGCTCTTACCCAAAACAAAGCGGCAGTTATTTCTCGTGGGGAACTAATCGAAATCGGTGGTGGATTCCGAATCCCGGAAATAATGGCACAGTCGGGTGCTCAACTCATCGAAATAGGAACGACCAACCGAACTCATCGCTCAGATTATTCCCGAGCTATCCAAAACAACCCCGAAGCGACCATGATCCTGAAGGTTCACCGATCCAACTACCGTATTGAAGGTTTCACTGAGTCAGTTCAAATAGAAGAATTGAGAGGGCTGGGTGTGCCCATCGTCGCCGATATAGGATCAGGGCTTCTAGACAGCACTTGCCCATGGGTTAAGGGAGGACCTCCATCTTGGTTAGCCGGAGAACCTGCAGCCCGACAAACACTTGCCAATGGTGCAGACCTGGTGATGTTCTCCGGCGACAAGTTACTCGGTGGGCCTCAAGCTGGAATTATCGCGGGAAAATCCGAATTTGTTTCTAGTTGTGCCTCTCATCCTTTAGCACGTGCCCTACGCCCTGGAGCACTGATTCTTAACTCCCTTCAAGATCTAGCACTTGCATATCTTCGACGAGATGGTGATTCGATCCCCTTCTGGCGTATGGCAACGCTTGGGATAGAAAGTCTGAGAGATCGGGCTTCAAAGATCGCTCCAAACCTGGCAATTGATATGGCCTCTATTACTGGCGGAGGCACACTTCCGGGAGTAGAAATCCCATCGGTCGGACTCCGCCTACCGGGTGACCGGCGACATGAACTGCGAAATAACACTCCCCCGATAATTGGAAGGATTTCTGAAAATATGACACTTCTAGATCTTCGCACAGTGCACCCAAACGACGATCCTTTACTAACCTCAGCACTTGAACAATTAGGTGTCATCTAGCCATCACGATTGAATATGCACGTCGTCGCCACCGCTGGACATGTAGATCACGGCAAATCAACGCTCGTGAAAGCCCTTACTGGAATTGACCCTGACCGATTTGCAGAAGAGAAGAGGCGCGGTCTAACCATCGATCTAGGTTTTGCGACAACAGTTCTACCGTCGGGAACAGCTCTCTCGATAATCGACGTACCAGGACATATACGGTTTATCAAAAACATGTTGGCAGGTGTCGGAACAGTTGATGCATGCATCTTTGTCGTCGCAGCCACTGAAGGGTGGAAACCTCAATCCGAAGAGCACCTACGCATACTTGAAATGCTAGACATCCGCCATGGTTTAGTTGCCCTAACCAAAGTTGGGATTGCCGACGAAGAACTCTTAGAAATCGCACACCTCGAAATAAAGGATCGCCTCGCTGACACATTCCTTGATTCAGCTCAGATCGTAAACGTAGATGCACTACAACAAATCGGATTAGAGGAATTACGATCCGCGCTCGACAAACTATTGGCTACAACGCCAGTATCAATTGATTCGTTAAGGCCTCGTCTCTGGATCGACCGGACCTTCGCCGCAAAGGGCTCTGGAACAATTGTGACTGGAACACTTTCAGGTGGAACTCTGAGAGTTCATGACGAACTTGTTCTGCATCCTCATAACCAAAAAGTACGCGTCCGGGCTCTTCAAAATCACCAAAAATCATACGAAGAGTTACCTCCCGGAAGCCGATGCGCTATAAATATCGCTGGTATAAGTCATGACAAAGTGTCGCGCGGTCATGTACTCGTCAAAGCCAAACAATGGCACTTGACAAAAGTTATTGATGCCAATCTGCAAGTTCTTGACAATCTTGATCATGGAGTCTCACGCAGAGGGGCTTATACCATCTACATCGGATCTGGTGAATACTCCATTAATCTTCGGATTCTGGGAAAAATTCCTCTTCAACCCGGGGCAACAGGCCCAGTAAGAATATTCCTCCCTGAAGCACTACCACTGCTACCCGGAGATCGATTCGTTCTCCGTGAAAGTGGCCGGTCTGAAACAATCGGAGGTGGTGAAATACTCGATGTAGATCCCCAAAAACCTGCAGCACAAGCTCGACCAGATAAATCAACCAATCGAATTATTAGCGAACGAGGTTGGACAACAGTTGACGAACTTGAACGTCTTACGGGTGAACGCCGAAAACCCAATCTTGGAACCTGGATCACAGATCCAGAATGGCTGAAAGATTCTGTTGCCTCATTAGAAGCTTTGCTGAAGGAAGCCGGACCCCTCGGATTAGATCTTGCAAGACTTGATGAAATGGAGCGAGCCATAGCTGCCCTCATCGACAACTCCGAAATTAAGAACGGTTATTTAAAGCTCATCGGAGCCGACGATCCACTGGCAAATCACCCCTTTGTAAAATCTCTATCTACCCACCCATTTGCACCACCTGAACCTCATAATGTCGAAAAAAACGAGCTACGCGAATTGATAAAACGTGGTGACCTAATCGAGCAAGATGGCATTTTTTTCGCTGCCTCAGCAATCAGCGCAGCAGCTCACCTCGCAGCCACATTGTTGGCCCAACACCCAAATGGTTTTACGGTTTCAATGTTTCGAGAAGCAGCTGCCAATACTCGAAAACACGCACTCCCTTTACTAACTTGCCTCGACAATACCGGGGTAACACGCAGACGTGGAGATCTTCGAATCGGTGGGCCACGGCTTCCAAATACGACTGAAACTTGAGACCATAACCTAAGCGTCCCAACAAACAAATTGGATATGGAAACTTGTCACTCAACGCCCAACAGCCAAAACCAACAGAACAAATACTTCATTCATTACTAGCTGACTAATTACCGGACTTTGATCGGTAATCCCGCGCTCCACCTTCTTTAGGTTCTACTTCTAGCCAATAACCCTCGATATTCACCACTCGAATAGGGGCTCCGGCAGTAATAGGGGTAGCTCTGTTTGTTCTTGCCCTCCATGTTGCATTCCGAACTATGACAGTTCCTTCGGGACGTAATGGGTCGACAGCCTCCCCCAATTCACCAATCATCCAATCACGACCGATAGTGGGTACCGAAAATCGAGCACGAACCATAGTGGGTACTCCCATAGCCATACCTAATGACATACCAACTAAGCCAACTGTGAGCGGGATCCAAGACATCCCCACGCCGTCATAAAGAGCAATCGAACCAACGACTAAAGATATCGTACCGAGAACCGTCCATGTTCGAGGATTACCAGCTTGAATATCGATTGCATACCCAATGGCCGCAACCACTAAAAGCACAACCGCCCACCAACGTGCCGGCAACACCGCTAAACCATAACAACCAAATAAAAACGCAACCGCCCCTGTCAACCCAGCAATTCCCACACCTGCGGTATAAAACTCGAAAACCAACAGTCCGATCCCAACAAGAAAGAGTAAATAAGCCACAGAAGGACTTGCAGCAGTATGAAACATCTGGTCAAAAATCCCGGGTTTATGAAAACGAGTTCGAACTATCGGAATTGTCCCCAAACCATCTTCTGTGGCTCCCTCGAAACCCGGAATACCGCGAAGGTGCTCAAGTAACACAGGTGAGGAACGAACAAAGCCACTCTCGACTCCCACCTCATAGCCGATAGTTGTATCAGCTATTACCGAATCGCTGGATAAACCAAAAGGTTTTCCAAAACGATCAGAAGGGAACACGTACTCACCAAGATCACCAATCCGCGCGCCTGGAGCCATACCAACATCATCAGCCAATCCGACGAGCTGTGCTACAGCCCCTAACGCTCTGCTACCCGACGGACCAACCCATACGGAAACCGGCACCGGTGAATCCACCAATAGCCGAGCTAAATCAACTATGTCTGACTCTGGAACTACCGCACCTCTGCTATCTACCTGTAATACCAACGCGATCGTTTCACTTGGATCTACCGCCTTTAGAGCATTACTAACAACCTTTAGAAGCACCGGATCGAGTAGACCATGAACCTCAACTACATCAATGACCAAAGCTTCGTTCTCGTGAATATGGCCTTCATGTGCAGCCGCAGGGTGCAAAGTCGAAAAGGCTAAAACGACAATAGGCATTAGTAAGACAAAACCGATCAGATATCGGGTACGACGGCCCACGCTGTAAACCCCTCGAATTTTATAATTCTGAAGCGCCAATTTGGCCCAAAGTGAACAAGAATCAATCATCGTAGACCTCTTGGGGGCAGGTCCAGGTCTCAATCTCCAGAAGTAAGAAACCGCACGGCTTCATCCATAGTCTCGTAAACGGGAACAATCCGATCAAAACCAGTGGTATGTAGCAATCTCGTCAATGGCGTACGGTCACAAGCGACCACAATCTGCCCATTATTTTCTCGAACACGACGAATCCCACCAATGAGGGCCCCCAACCCAGCAGAATCCATAAACGGGACTTCAGACAAATCAAGAATTACACAGGGCTGATTAATTAGGTCTGCCAGAGTCTCACGGAACTTGGCAACGGTATAAGCATCAAGTTCACCACTAGGCCGACAAGTCACATACTCTTCACCTGCTTCAACGAAGATTTCGAGCACCGATGCCTCCTAGATAGAGCTACTACCACCGCGATAGTAGACCGTCTTAGACAAAACGCGGTGGCGCTGATAGCACAGAGGCTAGAAGACTTTAAGGAACAATGACTCGTGGAGAGTAACGCTACGCTTTCTTTCGTGCCCACGATAATTCTCGCTACTGACGCCGACCGGGTATACAACGAAGTTGCCGCTGCAGTAAACGAAAACCACACTCTTCTTCGCGTCCATGCTGGCTCAGATGTTGCACCAGCTGTAGCTGAATATAATCCTCTGCTCGTCATTCTTGACCTTCAAATTGGGAATATGGGGGGCATAGCGACCTGCCTTGACTTACGTCTCGAGCAAAGAGCCGGCAGACTCCCCACTCAGCCAATTATCATGCTGCTGGACCGGGTGGCCGATATATGGCTCGCAGAACAAGCTGAAATCGAAAAGTGGCTGGTGAAACCAATAGACCCCCTAGAAATGAGTCGGACTATTACTGACCTTCTCGTACCTAAAAATCTCTAGGAAGTAATCCTGGGATAACTAGACTCACGAGAACAACCACGCAGATAACCTTTGACGGAACGGGTAGTGGCGCAGCTTGGTAGCGCGCCTCGTTCGGGACGAGGAGGTCGTGGGTTCAAATCCCGCCTACCCGACTACAGAGAAATCTCGACAAGATATTGGGTAGGGTCAATAGGTGTAAACCACACGTCGGAGACAACCCCAAACAAAGCTCTGGAATTAAACCAAGCGGCAAAGCTCAGATAGCTACCATCAAGTTTTGAAAGTGTTAATTGGATCTCTGCGACCTACGGATCCTCCAGTCTTTGCATTCCGGCCGGTGTAGAAAGGAAACTAGCTAACGGACCATCCTCAATTTGGGGCCGCCAATCGAAAAAGGCCTCAACGTAACTTTCCATGGCTGGGTGTTCTGTCAAAGGAGATAACTCCTCCGGATCGCTATCTAGATCCACATAAAGGGAGGGCATACCACCAAAGAGAACCACCTTTCCCTTTCGATCACGATGGACACCCAAATGACAGTCAGTAAGTGGCAAACCAACAGTTGGGGCAAATACACGAAAATCAAATTCCCAATGAACTGAAGAACGCCAAGAAGAAGCCCTGCCCTCTTCTAGGAATGGGCGCAACGAATTTCCCTGGCACTGAGCAGGAATCGGAAGGTCTGCCAAGTCCAACAACGTCGGCATGACATCAACATGCTCAGTGAACTCATCAACTACGACTCCCGAAACACCACCCAAATCTGGCCACCGAATGATTAGGGGGACATGGAACGCCCGATCATGAAAGCCCATTTTGCTAAGTAACCCATAGTCGCCAAGTAGTTCACCATGGTCTGAGGTAACAACCACTACAGTACGGCCTGCAGACCCACCTGATTCAAGAGCATGGAGCAATCGCCCCATCTGATAGTCAACTTCCGTCACCATGCCGTAGTACGTTGCCCGGATCTGCCGCACCTCTAAAGAATCCTCTGGCGCCACAGTAAACCACCAACTCATGATTGCATCGAAAAAGGGGTGTGTAGTAGCAGGCTTCGGTAGAGGTGCAGGAACATCAGCTGGATCGTATAAATCGTTGTACGGCTCTGGAACATGAAAAGGTGGATGTGGTCGCAACAATGAAACATGAAGGAACCAGGGTTCAACCAACTCATCTAACGACTGGATGACTTTGTCAACAACAAACGCTGTTTCAGTTTCATTGCTCTCATAAGGCGACGGCGGCCACGTAGAGCCTCTGCCTTGTGGAATCTCTATATCATCACGCGGTCGGATCAAACGGGCTCTATCTGAAATGTCATAGCCTCGATGCTCCATCCATCGGTACCACGATGAGCGATCTTCGGGAAGTTCAAGACCAACAGTGAACCCCGGAAGCACCCCTTCGTAGTTTTTTAACCGCGGATCATTAACAGGAACGCCCCGAGGATCAATAGTCTGATCGGTATGCCCAAATAACAATGGGTTATACCCACCAGATCTACTTTCCAAAGCAATATTTGTAAGACCGCGATCTAACGGAGTCCCATTAAATACCACACGGTTTGTGTACTGATAGGTCCCTGTGAGCAAGCAAGCCCGACTCGGCCCGCACGGTGATGCTTGACTGTAGTGATTCGCAAAATGCACACCGCCAGCAGCAAGCTGATCTAAATAGGGAGTTTGCACAAGAGTTTGCCCTGCTGCGCTGAGACAATCTGAACGCCACTGATCAACCGTAACAAACAAAATATTTGGCCTAGACGTGATACTCAAAAACTACCTTTCTAGACAGCGTTTCAACAGTAAATTGCCAAAGACATCCGACTAGTGTCTATAAGTGGCCATACTTCGTATACCCCGCGAGGGCCGACAACTAGGCCTGCTGTTAGCAGCATCTGGGATGTTATTGATCTCCACTGATTCACTGTTCATACGAATAGCAAATACTGATGGCTGGACAATTGCATTCATGAGTTCACTGTTTTCAACGCCCATAATGTGGGCAATAACAGCCAGAAACCTTAAACATGAACTACTACGTGCTTTACGAAACTTTTATCTACCTCTCCTTCTATCAGCTCTCCTCGGCGCAATTGCAACAACGTCCTTTATTCTGGCGATTACACACACTGAAGTAGCGAATGTCGTAGCAATTATCGCCTCAGCACCACTCTTCGCTGCAGCCATCGCACAAGTGTTTATTGGAGAACGGGCTTCGATAAGAACCTGGCTCGCAATCTTCGGAGTAGTTATTGGAATTCTTGTAATCGTTACAGGATCATTATCACGGGGAGGAATTTTAGGTGATCTACTAGCTCTCCTAGCAATCGTAGCGTTCGCAACTAACCTCACGATCTGGCGTAAATACCCGAATTTGTCGCGTTCATTGGTCGTTGCACTTACATCAACATTCACTGTCCTAATTACATCGACCCAAGCAAACCCTTCTATGTTGGACCGTTCGGCATTCTTAGCAACGTTGGCTATGGGATGTTTCTTTGGACCAACAGCCCGTTTCTGTATGGCAACCGCCACTCGCTATGCATCCACTGCTGAAGTCAGTATGTTCGCACCTGTAGAAACTGTGTGTGCCTCAGCTTGGGTATGGCTTGTCTACAACGAAGTTCCGCCAACGGCGACATTCTTTGGAGCAGCAATAGTTTTTTCAGCTCTCACATACGGCGTTGGTGGCTCGATAAATAGAACTACAAACCTCCACTCTAGATAATTAAGGCACAGACATGAACGACCGACAAGATTCTGTCCTCAAAGAAATAAAAGCGCTTCAAATTCCATACGAATCACTACCTTGCGATCCTGACTTGGCTGATACAGCAGACTTTTGTCGAACCTATGGTTTCGCTCCAGAAAATTCAGCTAATGCGATACTCCTAAGCGGTAAACCAAAAGAAAATCAAGCTATACCTTTCGTGCTGTGCATTCTTTTAGCTACATACCGGCTTGACGTAAACGGAGTCATACGGAAAAAACTCGACGTTCGAAAATCCTCATTCGCAAACGCTGAAGCTACACGCCAACTTACCGGGATGGAAATAGGGGGAGTCACACCATTTGGACTTCAAAATCAACTACCAATATGGATCGATAGAACAGTGCTCACTCGGCAAAAAATAGTTATTGGTGGTGGGTCACGAGATCGAAAACTTCTAATTTCACCAAATTCTTTACTCGCTATTGCACAAGCAGAAGTTGTAGAAGACCTTGCAAAACCTGCTGTCCCAATTCTTCCACCTAAATAAGCCTAAGTCGGCTTCCGTGCGATATGAGAATAAAGAGCATCGCGCGCAGCGCTAACAGGTGCACCTTCTAGCATCCTGCGGAGATCATTAGTTCGTCCCAATGTTAATAACAGATCGGCAACAACAGTATCAACCTCATACACCATGTCCAGACGAGAACCTTCAGTAAGGGGATCAGCGATTAACCCATCAATGACGAGACCACTCTCTAATTCCGCACTCAAAAGGTCAACGGCTGCGCCTTCAAAAGCGTCAAGAGCATCAAGAACACCTAGAACCATTGTCGCTTGTTGAGTAGAAAGCACAGACAAGAGTGTGGATCATCAGCACACCAATTTAGGGGATACCCCATAACCAAGAAGACTGGACACACTAATCGCAAAAGACGAGACTGAAAGGCCTCAAATGACTATGGACCTCAATGATATCCAAGACCTCATGGAGAGGCTTTACGGTGAAGCTGACCGAGAACGCGGCATCTCAGCAACAGTCGCGTGGCTTTGTGAGGAAGTTGGAGAATTAGCCCAAGCTGTACGAAAGAAATCAAAAGATCAGCAACTACACGAACTGGGCGATGTTCTCGCCTGGTTAGCAAGTCTCGCCAACCAATTGGATCTCTCTCTTGACGAAGCAATGCGGCGTTACTGCGATGAAAAACCTGTATAAGCCTTAGAGATTCCAAACTTAAATGATCCAACCAAAATTTTTAAGCGTACCGTCCTACAAATACCGGCCTGACTCATAACCATAGACCTATAACGATAATGATGCGGCAAAACTTAGGTTTTGGCAGTCGTGCAATATCCCAGATCAAACAAATTTAGGGATTCACTCGGAGCAATTCCTCTACGATCTGAACAGCGTTTAGGGCAGCACCCTTGCGTAAGTTATCGCTAGAAAGAAACATCGCTAAACCGTTTACACTTGTCTCATCACGACGAATCCGGCCAACCATGACTGGATCTACACCCGCAGCCTCAAGAGGAGTAGGAACCTCTAGTAATTTTACACCAGCAGCCTCGGTAAGTAATTCGGTAGCTTGATCCGGTAATAACTCACGTGAAAAAGCCGCATGAAGAGACATCGAATGGCCAGTAAAAACAGGAACTCTCACACAAGTGGCTGAGACCCGCAAATCAGGAATCCCCAAAATTTTTCGACTCTCATTACGCAGTTTCTGCTCCTCATCAGTTTCGTGACGATCATCTTCAACAAATGAGCCAGCTTGGGCAACTACATTGAATGCAATCGTCTTAGCAAAAGTGGATACCTGGGGAAACACAATCGCGCGGCCATCATGCGTCAAAGACGAACACTCGTCCCAGCCTGCGGCAATCTGAGAGGCTAACTCTTCAACACCAGACAAACCAGCGCCTGATACTGCCTGATATGTCGAAACAGTCAAGGATTTAAGCCCCGCCACAGCGTGTAAAGGAGCCAAAACAGGCATTGCTGCCATGGTTGTACAATTGGGGTTGGCCACAATTCCTTTTGGAATATCAATCAGAGCTTCCTGATTAACCTCCGGTACTACAAGCGGTACCTCGGGGTCCATCCGCCAAGCAGATGAATTATCAACAACAAGAACTCCCGCCTCCGTCATAGCCGGGACATAAGTCAAAGAAGCAAATTTGCCAGCACTGAGAAGTGCAATATCGATATGGGACCAATCTACCGATGCAAGATCCTCAACTATGATCTCCTGATCTAGCCACGGTAACCGTATACCAGCAGAACGCGCCGACGCGATAAAGCGAATATTGCCGACTGGCACTTTACGCTGAGCGAGAATCGATCGAATCATGGATCCGACCTGACCGGTAGCCCCGACAATCGCAAGGTTCACGTTAACCAGACTAGCGAAGGGCTTAAGTCTAGCCCTCTAGTTTCTGACCAGTTTTAATTTTCAGTTATAGCCACTGAGAGGAGTTCTAGATCTCTAATTGGTCCACCTCCGTAGGGTGACTCAGGGTCTGATTCATAAAGGTCCATCATTTTCTGGAGCAACTTGAGACCTAAATCGTCTGTATTACCAAAAACGATGTAACTGCCGGAGCCTGGAATCTCTAACGAACTATCTAATAGCGATACGGATTCGTTAGTAGTGAAAAAAAACTGAGCACCTGAACTATTCGGTCCCCGTGATCGGGCCATAACTAACTGACCTGGTACATACGAAAACGGTCCAGTTACGCTGCCATCATTGTTTGGTAAGTAGGTTCCGCCTTCGTCGGGGATGTTGTAACCAGGTCCTGGATCAAAGGTACTATTAGTTGTTGGTGCACCACCTTGGATTATTCCAATAGTTGGATCCATTCGGAAAAGTAGGGTGTTGTCGTAGTATCCATACCGCGCCAGGACTACAAAGTTGTTTGTCGTCTCGGGAGTATTTTTAGTGTCAAGTGCAACATGGATATCGCCTTCACTTGTTTCAAATACCGCCGTATAAGAAACGCCACTAGTGAGACACCAAATTGGGCGATTGCTAAATGAAATTCGAGGACCGTCAGATTTATCAACAGCGGGACAGTCGGTTATCTCGGACAAAGTAGAACCATTATCTTCCCCCCCGTCGGTAAAACCCGTGACAGTTATTGTTACAACACTTGCAAGCATGACAATTGCGAGACCAGCTGCTAAAAGACGGCGACCATTTAATCGGGAAACTTTGAATGGCATTCCAAAAGAAATCTTCCGTCTGGGGGAAGATTGTTGAATAGGTGAAGATTGTCGATTTCTTGAATTCATATGTGGTCACCCTAACAATCAGCACTGATAGACCCATCGGTTTAGAAACTTGTACCAAGCTCCTGCTACGTCCGATGTAGCGTGGTCCATATGAGACTGATTGTCCAAAAGTTTGGCGGCACAGCAGTAGGGAGTCCTGACCGAATCCGTGCTGTCGCAGATCATGTAGCCCGAACAGTACGTCACGGCGACAAAGTGGTGTTAGTTGTCTCAGCAATGGGCAATGAGACAGACGAACTTTTACGACTAGCCTCAGAAGTTTCCGGAACACATCCTGGCCGTGAATTAGACATGCTTATAACTGCTGGAGAACGCAAGGCCACTGCACTTTTATGCATGGCCCTCCATGATGTTGGGGTTCTTGGAGACTCTTTAACAGGGAGCCAAGCAGGATTTTTAACAGATACGACGCATGGCAACGCAAAGATTCTTGAAGTACGCCCAGATCGTGTCACGGCTGTTCTCAATGAAGGTCGTGTACCTGTAGTTGGTGGTTCACAGGGAGTATCAACAGATAATGACGTCACCTTTTTAGGGCGGGGGGGCTCTGACACAACTGCAGTCGCGCTTGCCCACGCGCTAGGTGCAGATGTTTGCGAGCTCTATACAGACGTAACAGGAGTTTTCACAACGGATCCTAGACTTGTCCCCACTGCACGACGAATGCCTTATGTTTCATTTGACGAACTGTTAGAAATGACTGCTTCAGGTTGTCCGAAACCGGCTGTACGGTCTGTTGAATACGCCCGAAGTCATGAAGTCCCATTGCATGTTCGATCAGCGTTTACTTGGCAAGAAGGTACGTGGGTCGGTAAGGAGGAGCAAAAAATGGAACAGGCTATTGTTTCTGCGGTCACCCATGACACATCTGAAGCAAAAATGACCGTTGCTGGATTGCCAGATCGACCAGGTGTAGCAGCCCAATTGTTCCGGACACTCGCTGATCTAGATATCAATGTGGACATGATTGTTCAAAATGTTTCAGCCCAAGGGATAACCGACATTTCTTTTACTGTTCCTAAAGGTCAACTTTCTCGGACACTGGAAGAGACAAAAAGTCTGTTTACAGAAATCGGTGCCACTGGTATAGATTCAGACGCTTCCATAGCAAGAGTGAGTGTCATTGGTGCTGGGATGCGTTCCAACCCAGGTGTAGCAGCGCTGATGTTTGAAACCCTCGCTGCCAAGGGGATCAACATTCAGATGATTTCCACATCAGCAATTCGCATCAGCTGCGTTGTTTCAGAACAGCACGTTGAAGATGCCGTTATTGCTCTACATAGTGCTTTTGAACTTGCTGACTCTTGACCTATATCTGGATCTTCTGTAGTGACAAAACGGCATATCGGCTCAGCGACAATAACTTTATTTTTGCTGACCTATTGTTTATTTGCATGCGGTTCTACCCAAAGTGATGTTCTAGCCAAACGCGAATTGTCATCCACAACTGTTGGATTTTCTTCTACAACGACATCTTCTACAACACCAATTGTTCCAACAACTTTTTCAAGTGATCTATTCCAGGAAAGTTTTACAGAAGTTTTTAATGTGTTAGGGCCACTAGGTGCGCTCAATGAACTCCAGCTAGGTTGTCTAGCCGACGAGCTTTTGATTCGTGTGCCTTTTGAAGTTGCCTTGTCTATATCGGCGAATGGGCCCCGGCCAGAAGAGGCAGCAAGTACGGTCGATGCTCTCTTTGCTTGTGGTGCGATTGAAGTCGTTTTCCAAGAAGAGATTGCGACAAGTATGACAGACCACAATGATCTACTTTTTATAGATCCGAGCTGCCTTCTTTCTGGTGTCTCAGTGGAGCATATGTTGGAGCTACTTAAGCTTCAGTTTTCCCAATCCGGTGCTCTTTCGGTCTATCAGCCGGAAATGGAATCTCTTTTATTTGACACCCCCATAATGACAAATTTGCTGCGCTGCACTCTTGAGATCAACGGCCATTTAAGCCTGTTCTGCGACGGTTTCATTGACCATTTTGACGGCCTCATGCGCTTGATACTTCACCATGACACACTTGGAGAAACCTTTGATCCAGTTGCTTATGCAGAGCTCTTTTCCGCTACAGAGGAAGTGTTTGCTTGGCTTGCAACAAATGTTGAAAAACCTATGAAGAATGACGCAATTCTTGTGCACGATGGGGTAATCGTTGTTTCCGATTCATTGCATGAGGCAGTCGAAAGAATGCAAGAAAGTGATCCAATCTTGAGAGACACAACAATGCTTGCTGCCAGCACCCGGATAGCTGCAGGATTGGAATCGATTAAGCTACCCAATCTCGTCTCAGCTGCAGCTCATCTTCGTAAACATTTAAACAATCACTGTGGTGAACAAACAACGATTATTTTTGATCTCTTTTTAGGATTCGGATTCGGATTTATCTCGGAGGACTGATTGGTGTTTAGAAAGTCACCATATTTATTACTTACTATTGCTCTAATAACTACGGCCTGTGCTAGCGGTCCACTGCCCGAATTGACACTCTTAGATACTCAGACAACATCCCCTCAGACAACATCCCCTCAGACAACATCCCCTCAGACAACATCCCCTCAGACAACATCCCCTCAGACAACATCCCAAATTGCTGGAGAAGAGTTTTGTTTGGAATTAAATGATCACTTAGGAAAGGAAAGCAGACGTTTATCTGACTTTCGGACTGGTACACGTCCGAATGATCCACAGCTATACCTAGAAACTGCTGAGTCGATGCTGGCTTTGGCGGTATGGATGGTTAATCGGGTCCCGCAAAGTGTTATTGCAGACGTAGAACGCTTAGCAATACTTTGGCATGAGGCGACAATCGAAATTTCGGAGGAATCGAACTCTAAGAGTACGGCTTCTTCGATAAATGAACTAATTATGCAAGCCCTTACAGAAAGACAGCTTGCTATGGACGGGGTGATCGAATCAATAAACCGATTTTTATATACAGAGTGTTCAGCCGACACGGTACTTCTTTTAGCCAACCTTGACCCCAGAAGCGAAAGTCAATCTACATCAACTGTGTCTACAACCATTTTATCACCGACGACAGTACCAAAAAGAGTTGTTGATTTTATTCGGAAGCTCTTGACAGGGAATTCATGATTCGGTGGCAAACCTTCATTTTTGTATTGTTTTGTTTCGGTGCATGCAGCACCGCAAGCTCAACTCAAGGTGGTATATCAGGTACGCCTACTAGTACTGCACCGCCTACTAGTACTGCACCGCCTACTAGTACTGCACCGCCTACTAGTACTGCACCGCCTACTAGTACTGCACCGCCTACTAGTACTGCACCGCCTACTAGTACTGTTACTTCAACAACATTGGCTCCTCGAAACCCAGCTACTCCTCTCGAAAATGGGGCATCTGTTCTTTCCGATAATTTTTGTTTGCATTTGGTATTCGAAACTGCACTAGTTACGCAACGCCTTGAAGAATTAGGGGAATCTTCATCTGAAGCAGCGCTCTATCTGACTCTTCTTCGCTCAACCAGAGATGTAATGGTTTGGCTGGCAGAAAATGCTTTAATAGGATTTGAGTCTGAAGCCCAAGTGATGGCATTGGTTTACGAAGATATAAACCGGTCACTGCTTGACCTCGATCCGAGTTCAGTTACCGAAGGACAACTCCGCAATTCTTTGTTTGATGTTCTCTTAGCGTCTCCCAATATTGAGAGAGAATATCTGAACGAAACGGCTAATAGTCTCGCTGTTGCCGTAGCCAGTGAATGTGGAACTATCCCAATCCTGGCGTTTGTTATTGATTTATTTGCTACCACCCAGTCGGAAAATAACAATGATCGACTTTTAAGCGATCTGGCACCAGGTGATTTTAATGACGCGCAGAGAGATAATACTTCTATTCAGTAACTACCATGAAAAACTAAAATAACACTTGCGGGCCATCGCTGGATCAGGCACCCACTGCTTCTTATACACTCAATTCTCATGACCGATAAGGGATCCTTTTCTTCTGAGGAATATCCCTCAGATATTGCTTCTCGCGTTACAGATCGGATCGTTCACACAGTAGAGACATTGAGGACACAAACCACAAAACCGATCCTCACGGCTACAAAAATATTCACTGTTACAGTTTTTATAAGTATTGTGGGCGTTGCTGTACTTGTTCTTATCAGCATTGGCGTTTTCCGTCTCTTGGACACAATCCTTCCTGGCGAATCATGGTCAGCCTATTTAGTTCTTGGCACTGTGTTTATCATTATTGGTTCTCTACTCTGGTTGCGGCGAAACCGTCCGAGCGACTAAACGATCAGTGTTTGGATTCGAGGAGTCTCCATGTCTGCCACACATCATCAAGTTGTCATAATTGGTTCCGGGCCCGCCGGGTTGACCGCGGCGATATATACAGCTAGGGCTGACCTAAGTCCTCTTGTACTTGAAGGGGAGCCTTCGTCAACCTCAGACCAGCCGGGTGGCCAACTTATGCTCACTACTGAAGTTGAAAACTTTCCGGGTTTCCCAAGAGGGGTTATGGGTCCAGCCCTCATGGCAGATATGCGCTCTCAAGCCGTTCGTTTTGGGGCTAATATAAAAACTGAAAAAGCAAGCCAAATAGATACGTCTAGCTGGCCATTTCAAATTTGGATCGGGCCCAACACAGAACCCTCTTATACAACTGAAGCTCTGATAATTTCAACAGGCGCACAATCTCTAATGCTTGGCTTGGAATCCGAAGAACGCTTAATTGGTCATGGCCTCTCTACATGCGCAACCTGCGATGGTTTCTTTTTTCGTGACCAAGAAATTGCTGTCATAGGTGGTGGCGACTCTGCTATGGAGGAAGCCAACTTTCTAACCAAGTTCGCAAGCAAGGTCACAATTATTCATAGACGACAAGAGCTACGAGCATCAAAAATTATGCAACAACGAGCTTTTAATAATCCAAAAATCGAATTTATATGGAACACAGTGGTAGACAATATTCTTGGGACCGACATAGTCCAAGGACTTTTATTGCGCGATATTGTCACCAACCACGAATGGGAGCTCAATGTTGGGGGTGTTTTTATAGCGATAGGTCACAAACCCAACACAAATATGTTTGATGGACAACTTCCTATGGATGAAAATGGCTATCTAATCACGCATGCAGATCGTTCTACCACTGACGTTGAGGGGGTCTTCGTCTGTGGTGATGCGCAAGATCATATTTATCGTCAAGCTGTAACCGCAGCTGGATCTGGATGCATGGCTGCTATTGATGCCGAACGCTGGCTTGAAAGCCGTAGTGACTGAATCACCAATCCACAATCTGTTTTTCTTCCCCCTATGCCTCCCAGAACGGGGTAAACAGGGAGTTACATACCTTTATCGGAAACTTTTATCAAGACTAAGCGAGGCCAAACATGTCAGCTCTTATAAGTAATCTGTCCGAAACAACGTTCGACGAGGAAATCGGTTCCAACACTGAACCGGTCCTAGTAGATTTCTGGGCCGAGTGGTGTGGTCCTTGTAAAATGGTTGCCCCTATTCTTGAAGAAATAGCCGGAGAACAAGCCGGAAGTCTTACCGTGGCAAAAGTCAATGTGGATGAAGCACCAGAACTAGCCCGTCGCTTTCAAGTCATGAGTATCCCAACTCTTATTTTATTTCAAGATGGCAAACCTGTAACTCAGATCATTGGTGCTAAAAGTAAAATGCAACTTCTTGAAGAACTCTCACCCCATTTATAGACGAAACACAACTACTGTAGAACAACGGATTAGTCGATCTTATTGCAATGTCCGAAGTGAACCCAGGCTCAATTTTTGATTCTCTGAATCCTGGTGTAACCGGAGAACGCGTAAGAGAACTCCACCAACAACTCAAAGCTGCTGGACATCCTGTCAACAGTAAGGAACTCTCCAAATGCCATTACGGCAGCGATACAGAAAAAAAGATCAGTTTATTCCAACGTGAACGCGGACTTCATGAAAGCGGATGTGCAGATACACAGACACTTCTCTCTCTAATTGAGGCTAGTCATAGACTAGGAGACCGACATCTATACCTACACGCTCCAATGTTGCGAGGTGATGATGTTGCAAATCTCCAACTTCGTTTAGGAAACCTTGGTTTTGACGCTGGAAGAATTGATGGAATCTTCGGACCTGAAACTTCTGCAGCATTACGAGAATTTCAGCAAAATTGCGGGCTTGTTTTGGATGGAATTGCTGGATCAGAAACCATACGTTCCCTTCATCACTTAAAATCTCGTACCAGTACAACGACACCGGTAGTCCAAGTACGAGAACTGGACCGTTTACGTCACAGTCGTCCCGATTTAGATCAACGTCGTATAGCCCTAGGTCACTTCGGAAGTTGCGGAGCTCTAACGGCTGCGGTCTCTCGTGGCCTACGAAGCCGTGGAGCAAATGTGGTCGCTCTCGATCATCCTGACGACACTACCCAAGCAACCACGGCCAATCGCTTTGGAGCAGAGGTTTATCTTGGTCTTCAAATTGAATCTCAGAGCAATCCAAGTGTGGCTTACTTCCATACCGAAGGATTCCACAGTGAGGGTGGACTACAACTTGCCCAACGTTGCGCCAAAGCTATAGAAACTATTATTAGCAAAGGGCCTACTCCCCCCGGAATTGAAATTCGCGGGATGCGTTTAACTATTCTTAGAAGAACCCGCATGCCTGCAGTGTTGTGCACACTGGCACCTCCATCAAAAGTTGTCACTGCCACAGCAGAATTAGCTGACCATCTATCTACAGCAATTGCTGACTGGGTCGCAGACCCCACTGGGTCGAACATCACATAAGCAAGTAGCCGTATATAACTGCCTCTCCTACTCTCATTGGGAAATTAATACCATAATTTATGGACCTATAAATCAGAACTTTCCGCGATCACAGAAGATTCATGAGCTCTTTTCATTTTTTCTTTTTTAGATCGACGTTTTTCTCTACGCCTGAATCCTCGACTGGTGTTTGCACGGAGCATTTCCATTTCTGGCCTAATAGCAGCTAGCTCCTCGCGGACTTCCATCACCTCATTTTGCGAATTCCGTATCTCCTCATAAGCGATATCCCTTTCTTCACGCAAAGAATCACGAACCATAAGTATCTCGGCAAGTTTCCCCTCGGTCACCCGCAACTCAATGTCAGATCGAACTACAGCAGCCGACTGTTCTTCAAGATCGCTAGTTAAACGTTTAGTCCGAGCAGTTTCTCGAGCAATATCCTCAAGAGCTCTCGTAAGGGAAGCTTCAGTGATCCGTAAATCTGCCTCCAAATTCACCACCCGCTCTCGAGTAGCAGTTTCTTCAAATCGTGCTAAATCTCTTTCCTCTCGATATCGCTCTTTCACCCCTTCCCACTCTGCCGCACGTTCCTCATATAACGACACCACTGAATCCAAGCGATCTAATTCTCTTTCTTGACTCCAGATTTTCTTCTCAAACGAAACAACCTCTGATCCCAGCAAAACTTTTGTCTTATCCCCGCTCCAGTGATCTATTAGGGAAGGACCTTCCTCCTCATGCCGCTTATGAATAAATTCAGCAAAGTTAGAACTCTCTTCTGACCTAGTGTCATTTCTAAAGGTCGAAGCCCGTTCCTGGTCTACTATTGCTTTGGCAAGAGGATTTTCACTTAACCCAACAAAATCTTCTTTTGCTTCAGCTCTTTTTTTCACTAGAGTATTTAAATTTTCTTTTTTAGCCGATAGGCGAGTTCTCTCTCGATACACCTGTAACTGCTCTATGGTCGGTGGGGGATAACCCAGTTCCTCACAGATAGCTGCTACATCAAATAACTGAAACACAGGTCGAGGGCACGTAGGACCTGGGGCTGTTCGTATTACACCTAGTTGACCCTTATCTCTCAACGAATATATGCGAGTACGTTTTAAAGGTGTCAACGCCAGAATTTCGTCAAGATAAAGTTCTTCCGATCCAGCTTCGCCAAAACGTTTCAAGCCAGATGAGACATCACCGGTATCAAAGGGCATACCGCGACCGTAGTCTACCGACATCACTTGTCGGCGGATTATTCGAAGCATTCGAAGCATTCGAAGCATTCGAAGCATTCGAAGCATTCGAAGCATTCGAAGCATTCTGACAACTTCAAAATAGCTCTAACTCCTTACAGTAATTGCAAAACCATTTTTAATCTTCCCCTGAATACAACTAAACAAATCGGCAGTTAAAGATCTGGCAAAATTTTGGCGAGAGAACCTCTTTGCCAACAAGTATCCGAACAGTTCGGATCTGCAGAGCTGTACATATCAATCAGCTAAATCTTTCTGAGGCATTTAAAACAGGATGAAAAAGCTGCACAGCTAAAGATAGCTATAGCTACCTATACTTGTATATTTCTGCTACTGTCAGAGCCATTAACAGAGACCCTTTCCCCCGGATTCTTTGGTACTGTTCCGGATATCTCCGGATTCTTATTTCTAAAAACGTTTCAACACAAGGGGCAAAATAACGTGACAGAGTATCTCTCCCTGAAAGAAGCTTCACGGAAATACGGTTACGAAGTCTCTACCATTCGGCGTTGGCTAAAAGAAAGTCGGATCCAAGGCCTCAAAGGTCCTACCGCCAACTCACCTTGGAAAGTTTCTACAGATTCCCTCCAACAGCTCCTCAATGACGGGGCACACGCTGGTCAAAACAATAAAATCGAGGTCACCTTGATCGCACTACCTTTTGCAAGCCTTCTCCAGTCTTGGTCAGATGTACTCGATACTCGTCTCTCTAATAATGAAGTCCGGAGTCTTACTAAACAAGAAAGAACTCAAACCCAACAGGCTCTTCAAGAACTGCGTGGATGGCTTGATGATTTAGGCGCTGAACTTGATCCCTAAGTTTTGATTTCTAACCCCGCCTGCTCCTTTATCATCAAAACATGGGTGATCTTGTAATAGTCCTCCAGGAGCGTGGAATTCCAGGAGAAACTTCTTCAACTAGGCGAACCGCAAAAAACCCCGAGCCTTCATACCGCCAACTGCCAAAATTAACAAAACCCAACTTTCGTAATGGTCCGGTCGCCCATCGGGTTTCAAACTCATTCGGTGGCTCACTAATAACAAGTTTTCCATCTATTGCCAAAAAACCAACTGCGCATTCTGCTGTTACCCCCGGTGATCCAAATCCTCGAGCAGTCACCAGGTTTGCCCTGCTTCGCAGTTCACCGCGAACAGCCCGTACAACATCAGAATGGACAACTTCAGTACGTCCACTCAATCCTAAAACACCAATTGCCCATTCAAGAAAGCTACAACGCCTTTCACTTCGGTCGACTAGATACCACCTACATGAAGTTTTTGCAGCCAAAACAAGCCCAGGGAGGCCTCCCCCGGAACCTAGATCGACAGCAATATCTGTCGGCAAAGGAATCGGGACACCTGCAAGAAATCCCAGACTATGTTGAACACCTCCAGCTGCTGCTTCAGACGTAAGAAAGCCATTTGAAACAGCAAGATCGAAAACCTCTTCGAAGTTTGTGTCCATATTCGAAGATTACGATTCGCCCAGAAATCTATTCCGCTATAAAATCCTCAATCAAAAAGGTTTCGTATCACGACACGCCGATCTCGGTCACTGCCCTCAGATTCAGTATCAACACCTTCAATTTCTGCCACTGTGTCATGAACAACTTTTCTATCTGCAGAATTCATTGGTTCAAGTACGCGTGTTCGACCATCATCCAGTACAGCTTCAGCCTGTGTTCGGGCAAAATCGGCCAAAAATGTCCTTCGGCGTTCTCGATAGCCTCCAATATCAACTGTTAATGAACCAGCAGCATCACCATTGGACTGGCGCTGCACAATAGTTCGAGCAATCTCAGTAATCGCACGCACAGTTTCTCCCCGATGTCCAATCGCAAGTCCCAAATTCAAACCTTGCGCTTCAACAGAAAGCCGGTCATCACTAATATTAGTAACCACCCTTGCATCAAGACCCATATCATCAAGCAAACCGCCCAAAAACCCTTGGACAATCTCTGCCTGTGTCTCAAGTTCCATCTGTTCCCCCTTGGGTGCTTTGGCAGTTGTACCAGGTTTAACTCTGGCTCGTTTCTCGTCGCTGGACTCTACGTGCGTCTGACGCGAGTTAGAACCAGACTTTTGATTATTGACTGATTTCGCCTTATTTCGCACAGGTTTTGGAGTCTTTTTTTGTCGCGATAATTGCTCAGTTTTTGTCTGATTAGCTTTTTGAGATTTTGTATCTACAGAATTTGAGTTAGAATTTCCTTCTTTTGTTCTTGTTCGTTTACGATTCTTTCCCCGTTGAACTTTATCTCCACGGTCAGGTCGGTGTAATGCCTGACGAGGTCGAACTCGAGATCGTAATCGCGCCTCAGAACGCCGTAACCCCAACATTGACCGAGATGCTTCTACAAGAATTTCGTATTCAAGCTCATCTTCCGGGACTCCCAAGCGATCTAAAGCTCTTTCTTTTGCTTCGTCTACCGTGACCCCGGTGGTTTCAATCCATTCCACGTCTCTATTTCCTCTTCTTTTTTTTACCACGTCCAGCGGCACGTGCACGAGTGGTTCCTGGTGGTGTCGTTCTTCCTCCACCTTTTCGGGATGAAGGTGGTCGTCCATCCGATACTTCAGGTTCTTGAACTTTTCTCCGGCGCCCTCGACGAGGTTTAGGTGTTTTGACAACTTTCTCAGACTCAGTTTGGCGATTTACTGATTTTCTATTTCTTTGACTCTTCCGTTTGGTCCCAACTTCATCTGGAAAATTCGATTCACTTCCCTTGCTGTCGGAAGAATTATTTCTATTCGTTTGATTTCCCCCAGCTGTCGTTCGTCTACTGCGAGCTTCATCTGAAAGGGATTTCCCTCCAGCATCTGGATTGCTGCGTGGTTGAGATTGCGTTCTAACACCAGACGTTTTATTCCCCTTAGTTTTTCGCGAAGGTTGAGAATCAACAGGTGCTGGGATTACAACTTCTCCTCCTTTTGCCCCATCACCATAAAGGGTCCGCGTTATGTACGCCTGCTGCACTGTACGAAAAAGATTAGAAACAACAAAGTAACTAACCAAAGCAGCGTCTAATCCAATAGAGATAACCGGCAAGAAAAAAGGCATGATCTTCATGATCAGTTCTTGTTGCGGATTTACGGCTTGTCCTTTGTTCCGACCACGAATTTGTCGGTTCATATACCATGACGAGACGAAAACAATCAAAATCAATACAAAGTAGGGAAACGTTTGCAAGATCCCATCTCGTAATGCCTCGTTAAAGGATTTCGAAAGATCAAAACCCCATGAAACCATCTCAGTTTTCTCTGAAAGATCACTAAAAAGAAGTGAATTTTCGGGAAGATAGTCGGGAAAGAAGGGACGTAAATTATCAGGAGATTCGGTTAGGTTTCTTGAACCACTCAAGCGACCAGCTAACCAGCCACCAGCTTCTCCCACGTCAGCTTGACGCCTAGTCAAACCACGAAGAACATTGTACAAAACCAAGAAAACAGGGGCCTGAGCTATCATAGGGATACAGCCCCCCATTGGATTGATGCTGTTCGCCTGATAGAAGGCCATCAACTCTTTATTCATACGTTCTCGATCACCTTTGTGGCGATTTTGAATTTTCTTCATTTCGGGCTGTAGGCGCTGCATTTTGATCATCGACCGTGTGCCCTTGAGGGTTAGCGGTGTCAAAAAAATCATCACAAGAAGTGTGAGTAATGCAATAGACATGCCAAATGAAGGCCAAAGTTCATAAAACCAGGCAAGAATTTTGGCAATTAGGTCGAACATGGTTGTCCTGCCCTGTTGCAATCTCGTTCAAAATGGTTTTTAGGTACCGGATCCCACCCACTTCGGCCCCACGGATGACAGCGCGCTAAACGACGAAAAATCAAATAAATACCACGTAATATTCCATATTGCTCAAATGCATCAAGAGCGTAATTTGAACATGTCGGAACAAATCTACATGGGCTCGGACGTCCAGTCATCAAATACTGATAAAGACGAATCAACCACAAAAATGGTTGAATTAACCATTGCTTTCTATTTTGAGAGATTTTAATTCTTGTTTTCATTTTACTTATCACGCTTCAACTCTGCAGCGATAAAAAATAGCGCTTTCTCAAGTTCCAAAAACGTTGCCGTGGCTGCAGCTGGGTTTGTGAAAATGAGATAATCCCCACTGGGAAGTTCTTCACGAGAATCCATATCATGTATCACGGCACGTATTCGCCGCCGCAGTCTATTTCGGGCCACTGCATTACCAACTGTTCGATTAATCCCATAGGCCACACGAACACATCCAAAGGTTTCACTATTCGTCGCCAATCGAAAACGTATACGCAATGGCCCGCGACGAACCGCTCGGCCTTCAAGCCGGAGCGCATCAAAATCCTTTCGCCGTGAAATTCGACTAATCAAGCTGACAATCGAGTTCGGCCTCTTTGACGGCGGGCTTTCAATATGGCCCGCCCTGCTCGGGTACGCATACGACGACGAAAACCATGTTTACGAGAACGCTTTCGGTTATTTGGCTGAAAAGTACGCTTCATTCGAAACTCCTGATACCAGATTGAGCGCTATGAGAGATGCGAGCACTCTATTTTTTGTATTTAGTTCTGTTTGCTCTGCCAGATCTGGTGCAACCCTTGTTCTTTGATGAACAAAATAGTTACACGTAAATATTTGATGCTCCCACTGAGACTAGAGCCGAACTCGTAGTTACGGCAACAGCAATGCCAATATGGAGTGATTTTAGTAACCACTTGTTTAATGAAAACTCAATTATTAAGAATAATCAAAACGTCCTAACCACATTGCGAGGCTTAATTTGTTTAGTTATCCACAGAAGTCTTTTTTAAATAGGTTCAGCTATGAACGGCATGAAGGGTCTTCCGTCATCGCGATTACACTAAATCTCAATAACCAAAAATAGCTATTTACCTGGACTTTTAGTGTCTTCAACTCTCTCTTGTGCAGGTAGCCACGCATGGTGCTACGTTGCCACGCCCAACAACCAAACAAAGTGGGCCTACTTAGAATCATTTGACTTACTTTGGCCGGTTTCCACAATGGATTCCACACCTGTGGAAAAGATCGGGGCATAGGGTGAAAGAAAAAGTTCAGGTTTGGGATGCAAACGAAGTCTGGGATCGCTGTATTGATGCCATTCGTTCTCAAGTCTCTGAGGTTGTCTTTCAAATGACCTTCAGTTCAACTGAAGTCGTTGGAATCGAAAACAACGAACTCGTTCTTACAGTCCCCAGTTCAGTTGCAAAAGACCGAATGGAAAATAAGTACGGCACTATTGTTCGTGAAATTTTTGCCGAAGCTACTAACGACAACCTTCGTCCCCGAATAGAAGTTCGTTCAGCTCAAGAACACGACGAAAATGACTTTTTCCAAACAAATTCTCTTGAACCCACTTTAATTCCTCCTTCAATTGACGAAACAATTACTACTGTTAGTCAGCAACAAGTAAATGTTGTAGAAACAACTCCTTTTAAACCGCTTTCTATTAATGAAAATACTGTTGGAGAATCAACAGATTCTCATCTTGTGCGATTCACCTTTGATGACTTTGTGATTGGCACATCAAATCGTTTTGCTCATGCAGCAGCACTTGCCGTCGCGGGGGAGCCTGGTCGACACTACAATCCTTTATTTATTTACGGTTCAGCAGGATTAGGGAAAACTCACCTTTTGCGAGCAGTCGCAAGTTACATAGTTGATCACTATCCCCGTCTTGGAGTTCAATACGTATCAAGCGAAGAATTTATGAATCGTTTTGTAGAAGCGATCCGCAATAAAACTTTGCCAGAATTTAAACAGCGGTATAGGGAAATTGATGTACTCCTTGTGGATGATGTTCAATTTTTAGCTGGGAAAGAAGGACTCCAAGAAGAATTTTTCCATACTTTTAATTCAATACATCAAGCTGGCGGACAAATTCTTCTTTCAAGTGATCGCCCACCTGATGAAATTCCTACCCTGGAAGATCGGCTACGAAGCCGATTTAAAATGGGATTAACTACTGACATACAACCACCAGATGTTGAAACCCGATTAGCTATTTTACGTAAAAAATCCGAAACAAGTCCAGCACGAAAACTTCTTGGAGATGACACTCTCGATTTCATTGCCGAAAATGTCACTGACAATATTCGCGAACTTGAAGGTGCCCTTACAAGAATTACAGCTTTTGCAAGTCTCAATCAAGTAGTAGCTACAGCAAGTCTAGCTCGCACTGTGTTAGCTGATTTGATTACTTCTCATCAACCTCGGCCAATAACTTCAGAAACTATTCTCCGCCATACCTCAGAAATGTATGGATTCTCTGTTACAGACTTGATTGGTCCGAGTAGACGACGTCCATTGGTTACAGCTCGACAAATCGCAATGAAAATTTTCCGAGATTTGACAGATCTCAGTTTTCCAGCCATTGGGCGGGAATTTGGAGATCGCGACCACACCACTGTCATTCATGCTGTCGACAAAATCCAGTCACTCATGGGAGAACGTCAAGAAATCTATGATCAGGTGACTTCTCTAACTACCAAGATTAAGACTGGGGATTAAAGTAGGACCAACTGTGGAAAGTAAATAGATAATTCACAATGCTCTTAAATTACAAATTTGTAATTGTGGACCACCGTGGATTGTTACGGGATAGAAAATTGACCGTTTAGCTGGGGAAATACCCCTTTATCCACAATTCACATGCCTACTCTTTCTACTATCTAATCAGATCCCTACTAATTAAAAGAGACTGTTGTGAAATTTAAATGCGAAAGCGATGTCCTAGATCAAGCATTCGCTGTTGCAAGTCGCGCAGCTACAACTCGTGGTTCTTACCATCCAGTTCTTACTGGTATTCATCTTGCACTTATTGATGAAACTCTTTGTATAACTGGTAGTGATCTTGATTTAACAGTTATTGCTACTACACGGGTCCGAGGGGAAGAAAACGGTGTAGCAGTTTTACCAGCAAAATTAGCCACAGATATTGTCCATGCACTTGATCATGGCCAAGTCGAAGTATTTGTAGATGAGACAGAAGCAACTTTGAGTTGTGGTAGATCTAATTTCAGTCTTCGAACATTACCGGTTGACGAATATCCAAAATTAGATTTACCAGTTGGTGATGAAGTTATTCTTTCATCTAGTGGTGTAGCTGCAGCTTTAGACCAGGTAGTAACTGCAGCAAGTGGTGATGACAGCAGACCCATTCTAACTGGAGTATTACTTGCAGCTGAAGATGACGGTTTACGTTTTGTTGCAACAGACTCATATCGGTTAGCTATGAGAGATCTTCCGGGAACAAGTATTCTTAAGAGAGATCAAACAGTATTAGTTCCATCTCGAGCTCTTGAAGCAGTAAATAGACTTCTTGGTGGAGCAGAAGATCTTACAATTATTCTTGGTGATAAAGAAGCATTATTTAGCATTGGCGAATTTAAAATTATAACTCGTCTTATTGAAGGTGAATATCCAAATTACCGAGGATTAATTCCAGACGACCATCCAAATACATTAAGCGTTTCACGAGATGAAATGATTGATGCAATTAAACGGGTTCGGCTTCTTGCAACGGATAATACACCAATCCGATTAAAAATGGATAGTGATGGTTTAGAATTAATTGCAATCACACAAGATGTTGGACAAGCTCAAGAAACTGTTGATGGAAGTTATGAAGGAGAAGATCTTACAGTTGCCTTTAATCCTAATTATTTATTACAGGGATTAGAAGTTTGTTCAGATGAAGAAATTCAACTTGAAACTTGTGACGCATTAAAACCTGCAGTAATAAAAGGTTTAGAGGATACTGAATTTTTATATTTATTAATGCCTGTTCGAGTATCTTGATTTGAGTACGAACCATGTGGGTTCGCCGTCTTTGTATTTCAAATTTTCGAAATATAACGGATCTTGAATTAATATTTTCCCAAGGGAAAAATGTAATAACAGGTGAAAATGGGCAAGGAAAAACCAATATTGCGGAAGCAATTGCATGGTTGTCTCGGGCATCTTCTTTCCGAGGAGTCTCTAATGAGTCATTAATCCGGGTTGGATGTGAGCAAGCTATTATCCGGGCAGAAATATTTACTGGTGAAAGAATAACAAATATTGATATAGAATTAAATTTAGTAGGCCGGAATAGAATACTTGTAAATAAGAAAAGTATTAAACGTATTAAAGATTTAATGGGATATGTTATTTGTACTGTATTCGGACCAGATGATTTAAATTTAATTAAAGGGTCACCTAGTATCAGAAGAAATTACTTAGATGACTTATTAGTGGCAGTTGATCCAAATAATTATTCTTTAATTCAAAATTTCGAGAAAGTTTTAAAACAAAGAAATGCTCTATTACGACAATCAGGAGGAAGAACATCTTTAAATTTATCTAAATCTTTAGATATCTGGGATGCAAAACTAGTATCGATTGGTGAAGATTTGGGTAACAAAAGAAAACACATTTCTTTATTATTAGAGCCAAAACTTCTGGGGATTATAGAATTTTTGAGTGCGGGAAGAAAGAATCCAAAAGTCGAGTATAAAGCTCCATGGATGAATATTGGGTTGCGGGAAGAATTGATTGAATCTCGTATGGAAGATATTCGGCGTGGAATAACAACTGTGGGACCGCACCGGGATGATTTATCTTTGAAGTTAGATTCTTTGGCTACTAGGACTCATGTCTCGCAGGGGGAACAGCGATCATGTGCTTTGGGTTTGCGTTTAGGTGCCCACGCTGTTATTTCAGAAAATAGAGGAACTGATGCAGTAGTGATATTGGATGATGTATTTTCCGAACTTGATAAAATCCGGGCCGAAAAATTGATTACGATTTTGCCAGATTGTCAAGTTGTTGTTACAGGGGTAGGAGATTTTCCTGAAAAATTTGTTTGTGAGAGTATTTTTAGAATTGTTGCCGGAAACCTTGCATAGAAAAATAGGCAACGGTAATCAATGAAAGATAAATACGAAATTGGAAAACCAGTACCGCTTAAATTGGTACTTGAACGATTAATGGCAAATATGGGAACTGTTGGAATTGATCCGACCTCTAAAATTATTGATATGTGGCCAGATATTGTTGGTGAAGAACTCGCTCAACGAATTAGTGCTATAGCTATTCGGGGTTCGGAATTGGTTGTGCAGGTTGATGATCCAGCTTGGGCTAGTCAACTGGCATGGCTTGAAAAGGAACTATTGGGGCGGATCAATAGTTTAATAGAGCCCGAAAAAATTACAGGTGTGAAGGCTCGCGTGGTTCGTTCTGAAGAAAAGTAAAGAACAGGAGTTTGAATCTGCTTACCCGAGCAGCCGCCTAAATACTAGGTAAAATGATAGACTTATAAGAGCGTGAACGTGTGCTCTGACCTGCGGTTTTTCACTTCTAGCCACTCGAAATATCGAGTGGCTAGAAGTGTCTCTTTGATCTTGTACGTATTTCGCCGGAACTCCCACAATGACTGACGTGGAGAAATCGTATAGCGCCGCTGATATTACTGTTCTTGAAGGTCTTGAAGCTGTTCGAAAAAGGCCCAGTATGTATATTGGCTCAACCGGCCCTACTGGTCTTCACCATTTAGTTTGGGAAATTGTAGACAACAGTGTTGATGAGGCAATGGCGGGTCATTGTTCCATTATCAATGTTCGACTTTTAAGTGACGGCGGTTGTGAAGTAAGTGATAACGGCAGAGGAATCCCAGTTGAACGACATCCTCAGTATGAAGATCTGACAGCTGCGGAAGTGGTTCTTACTGTTCTTCATGCTGGTGGCAAGTTCGGCGGAGAAGGCTACAAAATTTCTGGAGGTCTACATGGTGTTGGAGTTTCTGTAGTTAATGCTTTATCAATACGAGTAGAAGTCGAAATTGATCGAGATGGGCGACGGCACTACATGGATTTTGCAGACGGCGGAACTATCTCTACACGTCTTTTTGAAACGGGACCTTCACCTGAAAGCAGAACTGGAACCACAGTAAGATTTTGGCCAGACCCTACTATTTTCGATGAAGTAGGATTTCGGTTACAAACACTTCTTGAACGGTTTCAGATGATGGCTTTTCTTAATCGGGGCCTTGAGATAAGAGTGTGTGATGAACGTGATGGCCATCATGTGGAGCATCATTTTTGTTATGAGGGTGGCATTCAAGATTTTGTTGCTCATTTGAATTCATCTAAAGAATCTCTCTTTTCTGGTGTTGGACACTATGAACAAGTGGAAGAAAGTCAAGAAGTTGAAGTTGCCTTTCAATGGAATACAGGATTTAACACAGACGGACTTCATTCATTTGCAAATGGTATTAACACAATAGAAGGGGGAATGCATGAAGAAGGTTTTCGAAGTGCACTAACCAGTGTTTTAAATCGTTATGCCCGTACTAAAGGAATTCTTCGCAATGGTGATGACAAATTATTAGGTGAAGACATTCGAGAGGGGTTAACGGCAATAATTAGTGTGCGACTTGCTGAACCACAGTTTGAAGGACAAACAAAATCAAAACTTGGCAACGTGTCTATTCGCTCATTAGTACAAAAAGCAACAAATGAGAACTTAGCAACCTGGTTTGAAGAACATCCATCTGAAAGTCGGCGGATTGCCCAAAAGGCTGTCAACGCTCAAAGAGCGAGAATAGCAGCCCAAGAAGCGAGACGTTCTGCTCGGCGTAAATCTGTCCTCGACGGCGCAGGTATGCCTGAAAAATTAAAAGATTGTGCTTCTAAAGATCCACGAGAGAGTGAGTTATTTATTGTGGAGGGAGATTCTGCTGGTGGTTCTGCTGTTCAGGCACGTGATCCCCGAACGATGGCAATTCTCCCAATACGTGGAAAAATCCTAAATGTAGAAAGAGCCCGTCCGGATCGAATGCTTGACAACACCGAGATTCAAACTCTTATTCAAGCGATTGGTGGTGGGTATGGAGCAGATTTTGATGTTGAGCGGATTCGGTATCACAAAATAATTTTACTTTGTGACGCGGATATTGATGGAAGCCACATACGGACACTTTTGTTAACTTTCTTTTATCGACAAATGGAAGCTCTTGTTGGATATGGGCATGTTTATATTGCTCAACCTCCTCTTTACTCAACAACTGTAGGAAGAGAAAAAATTTATCTTAAAGATGACCGTGCAAAAGATGAATTTTTGACAAATAATCCAAATCACAAACGTGAATTTCAAAGACTTAAAGGTCTTGGGGAAATGGATTTTGCAGAGTTAAGAGAAACAACAATGAATCCAGCTACTAGGAGTTTATTGCAGGTTTCTATAGAGGCTTCGACAATTGCAGATGAAGTATTTTCAACGTTGATGGGAGATGATGTCGAGAGTCGAAAACGTTTTATTCAAACAAATGCTCATGACGTACGTTTTCTTGACATCTAACATGTTTTTGCAGCTTTTCTATTTTGTTGGAGAAGAAAATGGGTGACTCTGACGAAATTTTTTCGCAAGAACTAATAGGTGGGTCAATTGACCCAATTGAAATCCAAGAAGAGATGGAACAGTCATTTTTGGATTATGCGATGTCTGTGATTGTGTCCCGTGCATTACCTGATGCTCGAGATGGATTAAAGCCTGTACATCGGCGAATTCTTTGGGGAATGTACGATTTAGGAGCACGTCCAGATCGCCCTACTATGAAATGTGCACGGGTCACGGGCGAAGTGATGGGCAAGTATCACCCGCATGGGGATCAGGCCATTTATGACGCATTGGTTCGGATGGCCCAGGATTTCAGCCTTCGACATCCACTTGTCTATCCCAGAGGAAATTTTGGTTATTCGCCAGACGACGCTCCTGCCGCAGCGCGTTATACAGAATGCCGACTTAATTCGATAGCACTTTCACTACTTGATGGGATCGATGAAGACACAGTTGATTTTGTCGATAATTATTCGGGTGAATTCTCCGAACCGGAACTTCTTCCTGCCCGATTTCCGAACCTTCTAGTTAACGGTAGCCAAGGTATTGCTGTTGGTATGGCAACAAATATTCCGACTCATAATCTTGGTGAGGTTATTGATGCAACGATCTGTCTTATTGATAATCCTGAATCAACGGTTGCAGATCTTATGACTCATCTTCCCGGACCTGACTTTCCAACAGGAGCTTTAATTCTTGGCCGGTCTGGAATAAGTGATGCTTATTTGACTGGAAGAGGAAGTATTCGGCTTAGAGCCTGTACCGAAATTGAAGAAGGGCCCCGTTCAAGTCGAATAATTGTTTCTGAATTACCGTATCAGGCAAGTCCAAATCAGATTATGGCGAAGATACGTGACCTTGTAGATAATCGAGAAATTGAGGGGATTTCTGATGTAAATGATGAGTCTGCTCAAGGATTTACACGAATTGTAATAACTCTCAAACGTGATGCACCTCCACTTGTAATTCTTAACAACCTTTTTAAAAGAACTCCACTACAAACAACATTTTCAATGAATGCTGTTGCCCTTGTAGACGGAATACCCCGAACGTTGAATTTACACGACTTACTAAGTGCGTATATTGACCATCAATTGCATGTCTTGCGCCGACGTTCTGAATATCGTCTTAAGAAGGCTGAAGCAGAGTCACATATTGCTGAAGGTTTACTTAAAGCGCTTGGTGGGATTGAAGAAATTATCTCATTGATTCGGGGATCTGCTGATCGATCTACAGCTCGCGACAATCTCATGAAGAAAGAGTTCGACTTTACTGAGATTCAAGCTAACCATATTCTTGATATGCAACTCGTTCGTCTCACACGTCTAGGCCGTACAAGTCTTGAAGAACGATTAGTGGAGCTGGCAACTGAGATCAAAGATCTTCAGGCCATTCTTTCTGATGGGAGCAAACTCCGATCTGTTCTAAAGGAAGAGTTGCTTAAAATTCGAGATCAATTTTCTTCTCCCAGACAAACTGAATTTATTCATGACCCCGGCGAACTTGATATTGAAGATCTTATTGATGACGAAGATCTTATTTTTACGATGAGTGCAGCTGGTTATGTCAAAACCACTGCTTCCTCAGAATTTCGAATACAAAGTCGAGGGGGAAGAGGAGTTGCTGGTGCTCGGCTCAAGGATGAAGATGCCATTGCTCATTTAATTCATACCACTGCCCATTCTTATCTTTTGTTGTTCTCAAATAGGGGGAGGGTTTATCGACTCAAAGCTCATGAAATTCCTATGGCCAGTCGGACAGCCCGAGGGACCGCAGTAGTCAATCTTTTGCCCCTACAACCAGATGAGCGAATTCAAGCAGTTATTGATACTCGAGATTATGAGACTCACCGGTTCCTGTTTTTTGCGACTAGAACGGGGCGTGTAAAGAAAACTCGCTTTACTGCGTATGATTCATCCCTTCGTGCTGGATTAATTGCTATTCGGCTAAACAGTGGTGATGAGGTTGTTGAAGTTGTTCCTACCAATGGGGATGATGATCTTTTACTTATTTCACGAACTGGACAAACTCTTCGATTTTCTGAGAAGGATGTTCGGCCGATGGGGCGAAGTGCGGCTGGTGTTATTGGGATGAAGTTTCGTGGTGAGGATGAGCTTGTTTCGTGTGCGGTAGTACAACCTGAGTGCATGGTGTTGCATGTCAGTGCAGAAGGGTTTGGCAAACGTACTGAAGTAACAGAGTTCTCTACCAAAGGCCGTGGAGGATTAGGGGTAATTGGTCTTAGAACCACAAACGACCGAGGATTAGTTGCGGGTGCTTTAGTGGTGTCTGAAGAAGACCATATATTTCTTGTTAGTACAGGTGGTGTGATTATTCGCGTCCCAGTGGCAGAAATTTCACTTCAAGGTCGGGACGCGACCGGAGTTCGTATTATGAACCCAGACGATGGTCAACAGGTTGCCGCAGTTTCTCGCGTTCCTGTAGAACCTTCTTCAGGGGATCAAGACCAAATAAATGTTTTAAAGAACGACCATTTGGATTAGTTACTAAATAGGCCAATGATTTTCTGGCAAATGTTTGTTAGGTAATAAGACTGTTCAGAATATGTGCCATACATCCCTTTGAGAATGACAAAGAGTGGTAATGGTTTGTTTAAGTGCAAGTTTGGCTATCCCTGGGGTAGTTATTCTCAGGGTGGAGACTTTGTAATTATTGGTCTCTTTTACTCCGTTACCGTGGGTGTGAATATCGATGATTAGGGGCGACCAGGGGAGCACTCATCTCTGGCCCTAAACTTGTTGTCGTGACGAATGAGGATTTTGTGCCACCCAGGCACACCGAACAAGATGAAGGAACATCTTCGGATAGAGAGTCGAGTCCACGTTCATCTGCGAGTATGGCTCCTGGTGGACCCAGAACAGCTTCCGATCCCCCAAGTGTTGAGCCTATGACCACGGGAGTTCGGCTTGAACGTCTATTTGATGGGATCCCAAAAGATCAGAAAAATCAAGAAATTACAGAATACCCGATGCAATTTAATTCTTTATCCCATAAGACAGACTCTGACACTGTTAATCGACATCGTAGGTCCGTGTCACGGCGGTTTCGATTTGGACGCCAAAGTTTGTTTCCGAAGCAATCACATCGGGAATCCCGTCGTGGCTACCGAGTTCGACGGGTTCGTCGGCTTGTTCGTCATATAGAGCCATGGTCGGTGTTGAAGATTGGTTTAGTTTTTTATCTTTGTGTTTGGGGTATGACGGTTATTGCTTCGCAAGCTTTGTGGAGAACCGCGGAAACGGCAGGTGTAATTGAAAAGGTTGAACGTTTTGTTGAAGAGTTGTTTGCTCTTGAGTCTTTTGCTTTTGATACCGACAAAATTTTTCGTCTTTATATACTTGCTGGCCTCGTTTTAGTTATTGGTGGTACGGCGGTGACAGTCGTTCTCGTTGTTTTGTTTAATCTGATTAGCGATTTGATGGGTGGCATTAGATTTACGATGATTGAAGAAGAAACTGCAATTCGCCGCCGCCGGATTCGTACAGGTGATGACATAGCTGAGCCTGAGAAGATAGGGACAACTTCTGAACCTGATTCGGGTGGTAGGTAGGTCCTTGTTGAAGGCCCGGCTACGGTTCTGGGATCTGGGGCTATAGCTCAGTTGGTTAGAGCGCACCCCTGATAAGGGTGAGGTCGCTGGTTCGAGTCCAGCTAGCCCCACATTTTCGACTTGCGGGGTCCTAGGTATATAGACGTGTATCTTGTTGCTGGTCATTAAAACCTGAGTTGGGATTAAACAGGTGTTGAAGGATTGTGATTAGTGATGTGGATGATTCGGCGAGCATTTGCTGCCCTAGCAGTTGCCGCGGCATCTTCACTTGCATTACGTGCTTTCGGTGGTGAATCTCTCCCGAGACAGTCAGGAGGGTGGCGTCCTCTGGTTAAGCCAGATCTAAAGTGAGTAAAGTCGCGGTTCTTGGAGCAGGAGCTGTTGGGCTTCGAGTTGTCAAACATTTGCTTACCCCACGTATAGGCGGAGTGGCAAACCTTGTAGATCGTGTGATTCTGTGTGATACCAGTGGTGAACGGCTTATTGCCATTCGTAGCATTCTCGACCAATGGGCTGACTGCATTGAGTCACAAGAAAGAGCCTTTCCTAAAGATGCCGATGTAGATGCGATAGTTGTTGCGACTCCAAGAGGGACCCAGGCCCCTCTTGTTAGGACTGCGATTTCATCTGGTGTGCCGATTGTTCTTAGTGGTGATGGGCTTGCTGAAACCGTCTCAGTTCTAAAGCTCGCTGATGAAGCGGCACTCGTTGGTGTGCCGGTTGTCTTAGGAGCTGGATTTTCCCCAGGTCTTTCTTGTGTTCTTGCTGCTCATGCAAGTTCATGGTTCGATCGGGTTGAGGAAATTCATGTGACAAAAGTTGGAGCTGGTGGACCCGCGTGTGCACTTGTCCATCATCGAGCACTTAGTCGACTTTCCTATGATTGGCGTAATAACGGCTGGGTTCGCCGACCAGGCGGATCTGGTCGAGAACTGTGTTGGTTTCCCGAGCCTGTTGGGCCGATGGATTGTTTTCGGGCTGCCTTGCCTGATCCTGTTCTATTGCATCATGCGTTTCCAAATGTGCAACGAATTACAGCTCGAATGGGAGCGACACGAAGAGATCGTTTAACTGCACCATTCCCTATGCTGAGTCCGCCGCCTGTGGAAGGTGGAATTGGAGCTATCAGGGTTGAGATTCGTGGTCAACGCGGAATTTCGCAAGATGTAAAAATTCTTGGTGCAGCAGAAAAACCAGCTGTAGCTGCCGCTTTAGTTGCTGCCACAGCTGTCGATTGGGTACTTGCTGGACGTCTACAAGTATCAGGAATGGGAAGTCTTGCGGAAATGGTCGAGCCAGTGGGATTTCTTACAGATTTGTCTGATCGTGGTCTTGTTGTAGAAATTTTTGAAGGTGAACATGCAATCTTTTAAATCCAAAATAATTTTGAGCCCAAAATATTGGATTTTCTTTCTTAGTCCTATGTGGGTGATTTTTTCAAGTGGATGCAGTAGTGAAGATTCTGACAATCCTACTATCGGATCTATTGCCGAATTAGAAGTAGAACATTTTGTAGTTACTTCCCGAGAGCACATCATCGCTGACATTGACTATCCGACGATTCCTCCAGTTGGTGGTGATCACCTTAGCATTTGGCAGAATTGTGGCATTTATACAGTGCCGGTTATTGATGAAGCTGCTGTACACAGTCTTGAACATGGTGCTATCTGGGTTACATACCGGGAAGATATAGGTATTGATGAAATTGTGGTCTTGTCGGATTTGTTAGCTGGTCTGAAGAAGATCTTGATGTCTCCTTATCCGAATCAGCTTTCGGCAGTTGTGCTTACTGCTTGGGGTGTTCGGCTCGAATTGGATAAAATAGATACACAGGTTATTAATAGTTTTGTACAGATGTATCGAGATTCAGAAACAGCTCCAGAACCCGGAGTCTTATGTGATCAGGGAATCGGTGATCCACCAGCGGATCCGTATGCTGGTCTGAATTAATGGTCTGTTGCTGCTTTGGAAGTGTGGACATATTTTAAGAGTTCGGAGTGAAGAATCGGATTGGCTGCAATACCACTTCCACTAGTATCAGAAACAATTCCATTAAAATCTGTAAACACTCCTCCAGCTTCGGAAAGAATGGTTAAAAACGGAGCTACATCCCATCGATTGACGATTGGGTCGAGCATCGCTTCAACTTGCCCTGTTGCAACTAGTACATAACCGTAGGCATCACCCCAAGTGCGAATTGTGGTTCCTAATTCTAGTAATTTTTCTATTCCAGTGAGGTTTTGCCAGTATTCCAGGCTGCTTGTGACGATACAGCTCCCAGAAAGTTCAGTTCGGTCAGACACTTTGGCTGGGGAGCCATTAAGAAAACAACCTAGTCCCCGTCCTGCCCAGAGGCATTGTTCAAGTGCTGGGATGTTTGCAACACCGAGTGCTGGTCCGTTTTGATCTTCTAGTGATACAAGGTTTCCGTAGAGGGGTACGCCTCGTACGAACGATTGTGTTCCATCAATTGGGTCTAGGATCCAGGTGCGGCCGGAAGTGCCGTTTATGTCCATTTCTTCTTCACCCAGGACTGAGTCGTCGGGGAAGGTGGCACAAATTCTTTTCCTCAGGAGTTGTTCCGCTGCGAGATCTGCAGCGGTTACTGGTGTTCCGTCGGTCTTAATTTTTAGGTCAAGGTCAGCATCACGGAATGAGCTAAGAGTTAGTTCTCCAGCCTCTCGGGCAATTTCAACAGCGAATCTAACTAGTTCCGGATCTACCGAAGGTCTATTAGTCACAAGGGCGAGCTTAGGGGAAAAGAGTTGTTTCTATTGCGGGTTTAATTATGTGTTGTCTGTGTGCGAGCTGAAGTCGCACGATAGGCAATGTGACGTACGCTGTTCAGAACCAAAGTGCAAGCTGCACTGATGGGCGGGATAAATGTTGTGAAAGTAAAAAAGCTTCTTGGACTCCTGGCTTCTGGGTGGGTTCTTTTTGCCATTCTTTCATTCCTACCCCTAGTTGGCTTGTGGAGCGATATAGCTAGTGCGGATCCGGTTGGTACCAGCTATTCAGAGTCTGATGTGCCTGATTTGCTTTGGGCTGCGCAATATTTGGGTTTGGATGATCCAAGTGATTTACAAAAGACGGGTGTTGCTGTAATCAATTTCATACTAAATATCTCGGGCCGAACGGAATCCGAATGTGAACTTGGCTATTCCAAAATATTAGATCCCTATGGCTCTCGTCGCTTTGAGTCACAATGGACTGGTGAAGAACTAGCAATGCTTGATTGGGTAGCGGATCATTATTGCATTAGCCGCGAACAAGCACAGGTCTTTGGTGCCGCACTTCTCAGTTTTTTTGCCGGCCTTGATGCTGGAGCTAAAGGGATCTCTAAAGTACTTCCTGTACTGCCAGAATCTCCATTAGTCCCTCCCGTATCTTTGAGCGGGAGTGGATCCGAGGTAGTTACTTTTACTTCCGGGTTACCGTCGGATTATCAGATTTTGGCTCTTACACATACGGGGGCTGGACCATTTAATGTCCGGGCCCTCGATATTGCTGGCAATGAATTGGAAGTGTTGGTGTCTCGCCAAGGTATTTTTCAGGGAAGAGTTGTTGCTGGTGCTCCAGAGACATTTGCTGCACTTGCTATTCAGGCTGATGGAGAGTGGACTGCTTCTTTCCAGTCGTTGAGTTTGGCTACCCGCTTTGGGCCTGGTTGGAATGCGGGAGGGACACAGGATGAGGTCCTAATTCTTCCTGGTTTGGTGCAGACAGGGGCAGGTTTGGTAACAGTCCGACATGATGGCACGGAGGAGTTTTCGATTTGGGGATATGGACCAGATGGAATTGTTAAAGCATTACCTGTTGATCAGATTGGTGCTTATGCAGGACAGGTGGAATTGGTCCCGGGTACACGATTTCTTGCAGTTGTTGCCACAGGTGAATGGACAATGGCCGTTGGTACAGATCTGCCACCCCGTCAAATAAGAAATTCCACAGTTGAACGTGGCGATGGGCAGTTGCATATTTCCTGGAGTGCGCCTGAGGAGCAATCAATCATTCCTCTTTTTTATGCGTCTCCGGTATCGGGTTATGACATTTGGATCAAACCCGCTGATGCTAGCGATACTGCGGAAAATTGGATTTCAGTAGAAGTCTTACCGGAAACAACGACATATACGGCACGAAACCTCAGTAACGGAACTACCTACCACGTTGTTATACGTGCCTATAACAGTGCAGGTGCTGGTCCCTGGTCTGAGCCTCTTGCAATGGCGCCCTTAGCGCCAGGGATCCCTGATGCAGTCTCCGCTTTGGAGGCGACAGTTGGTGATCGCCAAGTTGAATTGATTTGGGAACCACCGGTAAACGAATCAGGTGGCTTTACCTACCAGATCACTTGGTATGACGAAGATCTGGAGATCTCTCAAGCAAACCGACAGGAATTCCAGCAGAATTCCAACAAACCTAGACATCCTCGGCGGTGGGAAAACAGCCGCGCCATTCAAATCGGTCCAGCAGATCCACCTCGATTGCCTACCATCGTTGGTGGTTCAACTGCCTCAATTGCCAATTATCCCCATACGGTTGCACTTCTTAACGCAACGGTAGCTGAGGGTTTTGCAGCTCAATATTGTGGTGGAACGCTTATAGCTCCTCGTTGGGTTGCAACTGCTGCACATTGTGTTGATGCCTATGTTGCGTCAGAGTTAGAGGTTGCTGCAGGAATCACAAATTTGGATGAAATCACATCTTCTGAGCGGGTTGGTGTCGGATCAATTTATGTTAGCCCTGATTATGATGCTGAGCTGGTTCTAAATGACATCGCCCTTTTGCACTTAGTGCGGGAGGTTGAATCTCCTCTGGCTTACCCAATTCCTTGGCAGTCGACCAGTCTCTCACCGGTGTCAGGCACACCGGTTTCGGTGTCAGGTTGGGGTTCTACCGATGTTAGTGGTGAAAACTTTGGTGTCGAACTCCGCAATATAGAGACATCGGTTTTGGCTGGACCAGGTGAGGATGTTTGCGGTTCTTGGCCAGATTTTGATGCTGAAATTGAACTTTGTGTGGGTGGCGAGGCGGGTATTGGAGCTTGTTTGGGAGATAGTGGGGGCCCGGTTGTGGGAGAACTTGGCACTACTCGACTGGTGGGGGTCACTTCATACGGTCTTACTGGGGCCTGTGCTGATACAAGGTTCCCAAATGTTGCTACTCGGGTGAGTAGTCATACAGATTGGATTAATGGATTAGTTGGTACACCGTGGCGAGAAGTTGTTGGTCTGACCGATCCAGCGTTCATTGTGACTGGGCTTGTGAACGGGCGGACTTACACGTTTCGTGTTGCTGCCACAAATGCCTACGGAGTGACTTCAGGTTCCAAATTTGTGCAAGTTACTCCCGCTGGGCCGCCTGATCAGCCACTGCCGCCTACGGGTGTAGGGGGGCCTGAAAGTGTGACACTGTCTTGGGTAGCTCCATTTACTGCTGAAGGGCATCCAATTATCGACTATGTGATTGATTATTCCATGGATTTCGGAGAGACCTGGGAAACTTTTGATGAGCCTGTATCGCTCCAGACCAGTGCTTTATTACAAGGGTTTGAAAATGGTCAAACCATTGGTTACCGCGTGGCTGCTCGAAATGACATGGGTTCTGGGATGTTCTCGGATGCGATATTTGTTTTGGTTGGTGCGCCTGATGCTCCAGCCAATATCTCTTTGGGGCAAGTTGGTGATGGTCAGATTAGCTTGTCCTGGCTAACACCTGCATCAGATGGTGGTTCTGCAGTGATTGATTACGTTGTCGAAATTTCGATAGATGCTGGAGAATCCTGGTCTGTCTTTGACGATGGTGTTTCTAGCCAATTAGGTACAAATGTTCTTAGTCTTGTGAATGGCGTAACACACTCTTTTAGGGTGAGCACAGTTACTGCTATAGGGTCAAGCCCATATTCACCGATTGTTGCTGGTGTCCCAGGTCGTCCTGAGCCTGTGAGTGATCTGAGTGCAACTGTTTCAGATAGCAAAGTGACACTTGTTTGGATCCCGCCGATCGCGGATGGGGGTTCTCCCATCATGGATTATGTCGTTGAATCCTCGGACGATGGAGGAACTACATGGATACCTGCTAGTAGTCCTATTTTTGTGGCAGATGACTTTGTTTCTGTGGGTTACGGGATTTCAGTTACAGAACTTTCTAACGGTACGCCATATCAGTTTCGGGTAGCTGCTGTCACGGAGATTGGTACTAGCTTGTGGGCAGAAATCAGTGCTATTCCGGTAACCGTTCCTGATGCTCCATTTGGACTCTCTATTATTCCGGGATCAGCTCGTCTCACCCTTTCTTGGGAGATTCCTCCAAACGGTGGTTCAGCAATTTCTAATGTCTATGTCGAAATTTCTTGGGATGGTGGTGTTACGTGGACCTCATTTCGCGCTGGTGCGGGAACGACTTCGGCAACAGTTACGGGTTTAGTCCCCGGTGAAGAATATTTCATGCGAGTAGTATTGGAAAATGCTGTTGGTTTAGGGCCATTGTCAGGGATTGTTAGTGCAATTCCCAATTGATGTTGTATCGATCCTTTTTGTATGTGTTTTGAACTTTCAGATTGTAAAACGATTTTATTTTGTAATCGATTTGCGGTGTAGTGATTTCATCCTGATGAAGTCTCTCTAGGAGGACCTAATCGTGAATCCCTATCTCGAAGGTTCAATGGCACCGGTATTGGAGGAGTTGACCGCGTTCGATCTTCCTGTTACTGGTGTTATTCCTAAAGAATTGGAAGGGCGATGGCTTCGCAATGGTCCGAATCCGAGAAGTGTTTCTGATCCCTCTATTCATCACTGGTTTCTTGGAGACGGGATGATTCATGGAGTTCGGTTACATAGTGGCAGGGCTGAATGGTACCGAAACCGCTGGGTCCGAGGTACGCGTCTGGCTACAGAACTTGGTGAAGATCCTCCAGCAGAAAGTGCTTTTGGAGGGAGGGATTTTGGTCCTAACACATCGGTCATTGGTTTTGCTGGTCGAACTTTAGCTTTGGTTGAAGGTGGCACTACACCCATGGCGCTCAGTTATGAACTGGAGACAATTGGGTACGAAAATTTCGGAGGAACTCTGCTCGCAGGCTTTACCGCTCATCCACGTTATGACCCGGCGACTAAAGAGTTGCACGCGATCTGTTACGCCTATCCAGAATTTTCAGACAGAGTTATTTATGTAGTTGTTGATTTGGGTGGGAAAGTCGTGAAGTCAGTCCAAGTCCCACTTGGTGGTATGCCAATGATTCACGATATGTCTCTTACGTCTAGGTATGTTTTGATCTACGACTTGCCGGTTTGTGTTAATCCGCAAGTTGCTGCTGCGGGTAACCCTTTCCCTTTTATTTGGGACCCAAACCATGCCTCCCGAGTTGGTTTGTTACCTCGTTTTGGGACTGTTGAGGAAATTGTGTGGTGTGATGTCCCTCAGTGTTATTTCTTTCATACCGTTAACGCTTACGACATGGATAATGGAAATGTTGTTGTTGATTTTTGCCGCTATGACAAAATGTTTGATATTGATAGAAATGGTCCGATTGGTGATGGCCGAGCTAATCTCGCCCGTTGGGTAATCAATCCCGACACTCGAAAAGTTACTGAGACGATTTTGGCCGATCGCCATCACGAGTTTCCGATGCATGATCCAAGGTTTGCTACTGAAAAAAATAGGTATGCATATACAACCGATGGGTTAGAGCTTGGTTTTACTCACCGGGTTGATTTGGAGTCCGGTGAGATTATTTCTCACAACCACGGTGTTGGAAAATTTGGTGCCGAAC
>Ga0310344_10000045_pt1 | contig 115331 bp, 115 predicted proteins | sample HC15DNA20200_MG_FD_203801 | JGI IMG/M metagenome (GOLD analysis project Ga0310344, IMG submission 203801) | Marine microbial communities from station ALOHA, North Pacific Subtropical Gyre - HC15-DNA-20-200_MG | ecosystem: Environmental > Aquatic > Marine > Oceanic | place: Pacific Ocean...
GGACCGGGGTGAACGTACCACTGGTGGACCGGTTGTAGCGCCAGCTGCAGTGCCGGGTAGCTAAGTACGGAAGAGATAACCGCTGAAAGCATCTAAGTGGGAAACTCGCCTCAAAACTAGTTCTTCCCATAGAGCCGTGGTAGACCACCACGTTGATAGGCTGGATGTGTAAACACAGTAATGTGTGTAGCTGACCAGTACTAATAGCTCAATTGGCTTGATTTATGCACTGAAAAAAATTTTCATAAGTAATAATAGATTGATAATCCAAATATCCTGTCACTTAAAAGGAATTAAAGTATTTTATTGATTCCTGGTATTTAAATTAGTACAACTTTCGGTTATGTTCAATAATTGAACGTACTTAATTTAAAAATTTATAATGATTTCAGTAATAGTCATTTCTCATAATTACGGATCTTTTTTAGACAAATGTTTAAAAAGTATTTTGAAAAATGATAAAAAACTCATTAAAGAAGTTATCGTGCTTGATGATTCAAGCGAAGATAATACTTTTGATGTTGTATACAAGTTTAAAAAAAAATATAAAAAAATTAAATATTTTAAAAAAAACTTTAAGTCTTTATCAAAAAGCATAAATTTTTCAGTGAGAAAGGCTACTGGATCGTGGATCACAAAAGTAGATGCGGATGATTATATTAATCAAAATTTTCTAAAAGATTTTTATAATAAAATTAAACTTAATAAATTTAATTATATTTATGGAAATATAAAAATTAAAAATTTAAATTCAAAAAATAATTATATTTTAAAACAAAATCATAAATTAAATAGTTTACTCAATTATCCCCTGGGTAGCGGATGTGTATATAAAAAAGAAATTTGGCTTAAAGTTGGCGGCTATAATGAAAATATCCGTTATCAAGATGATTTTGATTTTTGGTTAAATTTAAAAAAATCAAAAATTTTAAAAATAGGTTATATTAATAAGGCAAATTATATTTACCAAAAACACTCGTCTAATATGTCCGCAAGTTTAATTGAAAAAAATTTAACTAAAATATATTTATTAGGAAAATATTTTATAGCATAATATGAACGTATTAATTACAGGCAGCTCTGGTTTTATAGGTAATAATATTTATCATTATTTTAAAAAAAAAAGAATTAAGCTTATTGGGATCGATAAAAAAAAAAATAAATATAATAATATTAAAAATTTTTTGAAAATAGATTTAAGTAATTATGAAAAACTCGAAAAAGCTTTAAAAAGACAAAAATTTAATAAAATAATTCATCTCGCAGCTTTGCCCGGATTTGATGCTTGTGAAAAAAATCCTGATAGAGCAATTAAAGATAATGTAATAACTACCTTAAATTTACTAGAAATAATAAAAAAAAGAAAAATTAAATTTATTTTTGTGTCCTCCGTAGGGGTAAAAAACTTTGAAAAAAACAAAAGCGCTTACGCTTTTACCAAAAAAATTTGTGAAAATTTAGTATTAGCGTATGTTAAAAATTTTGGGGTTAATGCTTCTATAGTAAGATTATCCAATGTATTTGGGAAATATTCGTTGCATAAAAAAAGTGTTATTCACGGATTTATAAAAAATAGTTTGGACAAACGTTTTTTAAAAATTCATGACAGCGGTAATCAACTAAGAGATTTTATTGATGCAGAGTCAGTTTCTAGATCTTTTCTTAAGATATTATTTAAGAAAAAAAATAAATTAATAATAGAGATTTGTTCAGGGCAATATACATCGGTAAACAATCTTAAAATTTTAATAAATAAAATTTCAGGAAAAAAAAATAATTTTAAACATATTGTTGCACCAGCTGGATATGATACGAACGTTTATAAAAAAAATAAGTCGAGTTCTTATAAAAAAAACAATTTTTTCTATAACAAGTTGATAGAAACTTATAAATGGTATACTAACAATTATAACATCAAGTAATGGGTTTAAAAAAATGAATATTTTAATTTTAGGTGGAGACGGATATTTAGGTTGGCCAGCAGCACTTTTTTTTTCAAAAAAGGATCACAAAGTAACAATTATAGACAACTTTAGTAAAAAAAAAATTGAATTCGAAAATAGTATTAAACCACTTGTTCCTCAGACTCCCATAAAAGAAAGGTTAGAGATTTGGAATAAAAACTCAAACACTCCTATCAAATTTGAAATGTGTGATTTACTGAACCACCGAAGTTTATATGACTTATTAAAGCAAACAAAACCGGACGCAATTATTCATTTTGCCGAACAGCCTTCGGCACCATATTCCATGAAAGGAAGAGAAGCCTGTTTTTTTACTCAGAACAATAATGTTTTAGGAACTATAAATCTTTTATTTGCTATGAAAAAATATTCACCAGAAGCTCATTTAATTAAATTAGGAACAATGGGAGAGTATGGAACCCCAAATATTGATATAGAAGAAGGGTGGATTGATATAGAACACAAGGGCAGAAAAGACAGAGTTTTATATCCTAAAAAACCCGGTAGTTTTTATCATTTATCAAAAGTGCACGATACGAATAATATAGAATTTGCAACCAGGGTATGGAAGTTTAGATGTACTGACCTTAACCAAGGTGTTGTTTACGGAGTAGATACTGATGAAACTAAATTAAGTGAAAAACTTTCAACTTCATTTCATTATGATGAAATTTTTGGGACGGTAATAAATAGATTTTGTATTCAAGCTGCTCTTGGTTTAGATTTGACAATTTATGGCAATGGAACCCAACAAAGAGGGTACCTAGATATAAGAGATACTTTAAATTGCATTAATATAACTTTAGAAAACCCAGCAAAGGAATCCGAGTTTAGAGTTTTCAATCAATACTCTGAAAAGTTATCAATAAATCAAATTGCAAAGATAGTGATTGATGCCGCCAAGGACCTTAACATTTCTGTTTCAAGCAAAAAAATAGCAAACCCTAGAGTTGAACAAGAAGATCATTATTATAATCCTACAAACACCAATTTAGTTAGTTTAGGTTTGAAACCACTTTTCCTTAATAAAGATATAGTAAAAACAATGATTGATAGAGCTCTAAAATATAAAAATAACATTTTAAGGAATACTATTTCTCCAACAATTAAATGGAAAAATTAAATTTTAAAAAAATAAAAAAACCTTACTTGATTGCTGAAATTGGCGGGAATCATAATGCTAATTTAAAGTCTGCTCTAGAAGGAATTAGAAACGCAAAAATTTCTGGCGCTAATTGCGTTAAATTTCAAATGTACACTGCTTCAAGTTTAGTTTTACCAAACATGAAACTAATGAACCATGTAAAAAAAATTTCTAATGAAAAAAGTCAATACGAAAGATTTAAAAGATTAGAATTAAAAGAGAAAGATATTAAAATTTTACATAAAAAAGCCCTAAAAGAAAAAATACATTTCGCTGTCACGCCATTTGATATATCCTTTGTAGACTTTTTAAATAGGTATGTAACTTTTTTTAAAGTTGCTTCAGGGGATCTTAATTATTTTCCACTTTTGGAAAAAATATCAAAATATAAAAAACCAGTCATACTATCTACGGGAATGTCTAACTTTAAAGAGATTAGGGAAGCGTTAAAAATACTAAAAAAAAATCAGGTTGCACTTTTGCATTGTATTAGCGCTTATCCTACCAATGATAGTGATTTGAATTTGTCTACTTTAGTAAAGTTAAAAAAACAATTTAATTCAACAATAGGTTTATCTGATCATACAAAAGATTCTACCGGCGCAATCATGGCAATATCGATGGGTGCAAAAATAATAGAGAAACATTTTTTACCAAATTCCCGAATAAGAAAAGTTGGAGATTTTAAATTATCATTAAACCCTAAAGAATTTTCTCAATTTAGTAAAAAAATTTTAAGCGCTTATAAAACAGTAGGAATTCCTAGAAAAGAACCTTTTAAAAATGAAATGTTTTTCTTTAACTCTCTAAGACGCTCGATTTATTTTAAGCAAAACATGAAAAAAAAATCACTAATTAAAATTTCTGACATTACTTTTTTAAGACCATATAATTCTAAAGGTTTGGAAATAAAAGATTATAAATTTGCTATAGGGAAAAAATTATCAAAAAATGTAAACAAATTTCAATTAGTTAGAAAAAAATACTTATCATGAACATGATTATTAAAGATCAAAATGTAAGCAAAGGATCTTCACATTTAAAAAAACAAACTGAAGGTTTTAGCATCCAAAATTATATGATTTCAAATATGCAATATAATGCTGCTTACGTAAATCACATTTTAAAAAATAATTTAAAAGATAATGATAAAAAAATTTTAGATGACTTTAAACAGAGATATTCTGATTATAGAAATAAATGGTTAAGCTTAGGTAAGACGAACTTAAAAAACGAAGAATTAACGAAAGAAAATACACAAAATCCTTTATGCGTTGATATTGAAACCGCATCAATATGTGATTTGGCGTGCCCACACTGTTATAGAGAGTACATAATAACCCCAGATAAAATTATGGATGAGAAGTTATATAAAAAAATAATTGATCAAATAGTTAAAATGAAAGTGCCATCCATTAAGCTTAATTGGAGAGGAGAGCCTTTAATGAATCCAAAAATTACTGAATTTATAAAATATGCTAAAAAACAAGGAATTTTGGAAGTTTCCATAAACTCTAACGCTACTCACCTAAATAAAAAAATGGCGCAAAAAATTTTAGATGCGGGGTTAGATATTCTGATTTTTTCTTTTGATGGAGGAACAAGGTCTACCTATGAAAAAATGAGACCAGGAAGATTTAAAGAGAATAAATTTGAAGAAGTTTTAGAAAATATAAAAAATTTTTCCTTATTAAAAAAGGAAAAGAATAAGATTTTTCCATTAACTAAAATACAAATGGTATTGACTAAATCCACAAGAGAAGAAGTCGAGCCTTTTTTTAAACTATTCAAAGATTATATTGACGATGTAACTGTAACTCAATATCAAGAAAGAGGTGGAAATTTATCGGACTTGCAAGATAAACAAAAAGAAAAAATACAAACTTATAAAAAAAGTTTAAGCCATAAGTATGAAAATTTTCAATACATTGCTAAAGTTGATGGGAGCATTTTAGTTTCGACAAAAAGATTACCGTGCGAGCAACTTCACCAAAGAATGATGGTTACTTTTGATGGCAAAGTAGGAATGTGTTGCCATGACTGGGGAGCAAAACATTGCATCGGATATCTTGATAAAAAAGCATTTAACGATAATCCTTTAAAAGATGTGGAAAAAAAAATTAATCAAAACAAAAAAGGTTTTGAACTTTTGTCCAAAGCTAAAATGCCCAAAAATTATAATAATCCAGATAAAAAAGTATCAGAATTAAAAGAAATATGGAGTGGAGAGGAGCTAAACAAGGTTAGAGAACTTCACTCTATGAACAAAGTAAATGATGTTGAAATTTGTAAGGGCTGTACCTTTAAAAATTCATATGAATGGGAAAAAATATAATATTTATTTAAATTCTAGCAAATGAAGACAAAATTTATTAGTGAAATAGCATCTTCGCATAAAGGGCGAAAAAAAATTTTGGAAGATCTAAGCATTAAACACTTAAAAACTAAATCAAATTATCTAAAGTATCAAATATTTAAAACAAAAAATCTTTACCCAAAAAATCATAAGAATTTTAAAAGGTTTAAAAAAATAGAGATTAATTATAAAGATTGGAATAAAGTCATTAATTCTTTTAAAAATAAAACTAATTTGATATTAGAACCTTTTGACGAAGAAAGTTTAAATTTTTGTAAAAAATTTAAGAAAAAAGTATTTATAAAATTACCTACCACAGAATGTGATAATCTTAAACTAGTAAAGACTGCAATAATAAATTTTAAGAAAGTTTTTTTAAATATATCGGGTTATAAATTTGAAACTATTAAAAAAATAGTTGATTCAAAAACAGTCTTAAAAAATAAAAAAAAAATTATATTAATGTATGGATTTCAATCATACCCAACGAAAAATTCTCTTTTAAGATTTAATTTGTTCGATTTTTTTAAAAAAAGAGGTTTTAAGTATGGATATGCAGATCACTCAAAACATGGAATAAATAAAAATTTAATAAAATCTTGCAAGTTTGCGATTTTTAAAAAAAAATGTGATTATGTTGAAAAGCATATTTGTGAAAATATCTCAACCAAACCTAATGATTATATAAGTTCTATTGAAGTAGAAGATTTTGATAATTTTCTTAAAGAACTTGTTAAAAGTAAAAAAAATATTTTTTTTAAGCATGCAAAAAGAAGATCCAAAGAAGAAAAAAAATATGCAGTAAATATGCAAAAATATGCATCTGTAACAAAAAATATTAACAAACACAAAATTTTGGAATTTAATAATTTAAAATTTTTAAGATCAAATATAGGAAAAGAAGGTTTGCTAATGATCGACATGCTTGGCAAAAAAATAACTGCAAAAATAAATATTAAGAAAGGCCAATTTATTACCGAAGATATGGTTATAATAAAATAAATAAGTGAATAAATTAGTTTCAAAATTTTTATCAAAACATAAAATTGGAATTTTTATAATTTCAAGATTTCATTCAAAAAGATTAAATAAAAAAGCTAGTTTAAAAATATTAGGAAAAAATTTAATAGAGATTTTAATACTGAGGCTTAAAGTATATATACCAAGTAATAAAATAATAATTTGTACATCCAAGCATAATAACAACAACCTCTTTTACAAAAAGATAGCCAAAAAAAATAATATAAAATTATTTATGGGTGAAGAGAAAAATGTTTTGAAGAGAATTATAGATTGTATGAAACTATACAATTTAAAACATTTTGTTAGAATAACCGGTGACAATCCAATGACAGACATAAAAGCAGTTCTCAATTTATCGAAACAACATATAAAAAATAAAAATGATTATACCTTTACAAATTCCTTACCAATGGGCACAAAACCAGAAGTATTTTCATTAAAAGCCCTAGAGAGGAACTATGATTATATTGTACATTTGGATTCGACTGAATATTTAACTTACTATTTTTTAAGGAAAGATCTATACAAGATTCAAAAAGTTAATTTTAAAAAAATAAATAAAAAGCAAAATTTATATTCCATATCTATAAATGAAAAAAAAGACTACTTGAATCTAAAAAAATTATTTTTTAATAAAAAAAACTTAAATGTTTCTAGAAATAATCTGATTAAATTTATTATGAAATTTTCAAAAAGAAAAGAAAAAGTAAATAAAATTAATTTAAAAACAAAAAAATATAACGCAACTTATAAATTTGATAAACCTAATAAATATATAAAAATATAAAAAAAATTAATTAAAGAAAATTTTTTCTATATTTTTAAGAAACCTTTTTTGTTTATTGATTTTACTTAATCTAGAAAAAATTTTGTATTTTTTTTGTCCAATTAAACGTGATGCGTAATGCAAGTTAAAGATGCCTTGACTAAAATGGGATGAGGTTCTCTCGCCCCAAGGACCTTTAGGATTAACGTCCCAATAAGTGCCAGCGGCATATCCCTTTTTTTTGCTTGATTGTGATATTGTTTTAAATAATTCCCAATAACTATATTTTTCTACATCTTGTTTCAAATAATAATCCCAACCATAAACATTTACTTTTTTAGAAGACGATCCTAATAAAAATATTGTTGCTAAAGCTGTTCCATAATTTTTTGATTGATCGAAATCTTTGAAATGAACAGTAGCTTTCTTGCTAATTAATTTACATATGTTGTATATCTTTTTATTATATTTTCTTTTTTTTGTATAAATTTTATACGTCCCTTTTAAATCTTCAGGTAGATGTTTATCTATTTTTTTTAAATTGTTATAATTTGGATATGCATTGGTAGTTTTTTCCCATCTAATTTTTCCATTTTTTTTCATCCATCCTCCTCTAGAATGGATAATTGGAAACACTCCTTTATTAAATCTACGCATTTGCCAAGTAATGTATTTTCTTTTTCCAAACCCACCGCCACAAATTCCAATGTAAGGAATTTTAATATTAGGTTTGTGATCAAAGTGAACAAAAAATGTTATTAATTTTTTATTAATTTTATTTAAATATTTTTTATAGTTTCCTCTACAAATAATGTTTATTTCATTAAATTTTCTTTTTTTATCTTTATAATACCATTCATCTTCGGGATTATTCTTTTTTATCCATCTCTCGTGTTTTTTAAATAATGGAAAAGGTTTATTACACACAAGATAAAGATATTTTGGGAATAAAGAAAATATAATAAAAGTGACGAAAAAAATTATTTTATCTATGACCAGCCAATCTAAGTAAATATATAATCCATAGAAAAATCTTTTAGGATTATAAAATAGCAATAACAGTTTATTTAGCTTAAGCATTAACCAAAAATTCCAGTAATTTCGCTTAATCTACACTATTAATGTTGACTGTTCAATATTTGAACGATAAGGTAGTTCAAAAAATGAACAAGTTATCTAAAAACAATCAAGACGAGCTAAATGTAATGAGAAAAATCGATGAAAATCGAAATCTGACTCAAAGAGATTTGGCTGAGGAGCTAGGCTTTAGTTTGGGCAAATTAAATTATTGTCTAAGAGAACTTAAAAAAAAAGGGTTCATTAAAATGAGTAATTTTAAAAAGAGCAAAGACAAGGTCAAATATTTGTACATTTTAACCCCGAACGGTTTTGCAGCTAAGACGAAACTTACAATTAATTTCATGAAACGCAAAATGCAAGAATACGATGAGTTAAGAAAAGAACTTAAAAAAAATAAAAAAGATGTGGATAGTAATTAAATATAAACCAAAAAGTCTGGAAATTTTAAAAGATGAAATAGAAAAAAAATTTTCTTCATCTCCATTTTTTTATTGTCCAAAAATGAAATTACAAAAATATCATAACAACAAACTTAAAGAATATGAAAAAAAAATCTTAGAGGGTTATTTACTTTGTTATCATAAAGACTTTAAAGATTTATCAATTTTATCACAAATAAAAAAAGTGAGAGGTTTTCAATATATGCTCTTTGGTGGATTAGAAAGCCAAAAAGATATTATAAGATTTATAGAGTATTGTAAAAAATTTGAAGATGATAATGGTTATCTTAAATCAACTTTCTTCTCTGCAATAAAAACTAAATATGCCCAATTTTTATCTGGACCATTTACAAAAATGATCTTTGAAATTATTCATGAACAAAAAGATAAAATTAAAATTTTAATTGGAAACTCAACATCTATAATCGAAAAAAAAAGATACCATTATCAAAGCTGTTGAGTTTTTATTTAATAAATAAATGAACTATTTGACATTAAACTCAATTAAGTCAAAATGCGGAGCATTGGTTAAATAGAAAATATGAAATTTTTAGTTACCGGTGGCGCTGGTTTTATTGGAAGTAATTTAGTTGATCAACTAGTAAAACTTGATCACGAGGTTATTGTTTTGGATAATTTATCCACTGGTAACTTATCTAATTTATCGAGTGTTAAGAATAAGATAAAGTTTATAAAATTAGATATTTCAAAACCTTTAAATTCAATTAATAAATATTTTAAAAATGTAGATAACGTATTCCATATGGCAGGACTTTCTAATATGCAGTCTAGTATTTTAAATCCTAAAGAATATTTTAGATCTAATGTAACTGGTACGTTAAATGTTTTGGAAGCATCTAGGGAAGCTAAAGTAAAAAAGTTTATTTATGCAGCATCAGCAAGTTGTTATGGTATTCCAGAAGACCATCCCGCGAGCGAAAAGAGCAGAATTAATATTAGATACCCTTATGCTTTAACAAAATTTTGTGGTGAACAATTAGTTATAAATTGGGCAAAAATATATTCAATGCCAAATGTATCTTTAAGATTTTTTAATGTTTATGGCCCAAGATCAAATACCAAAAGCGGTTATAGTTCTGTTTTTGGAGTCTTTTTAACTCAAAAATTTTCAAACAAACCACTATCTATTGTTGGTGATGGAACTCAAACTAGGGATTTTATACACGTGTATGATTTAGTTGAGGCAATGATAAAAATTTGCAAAAAAGGTAAAAACGGAGAAATTTACAATGTAGGAAGCGGAAAAGAAACTACGGTTAATTCAATAGCAGATCTTATTGGTGGAAAAAAAACTAGTATACCTAGGAGATCAGGTGAAACAGATAGATCTTTAGCTGACATCTCAAAAATTCAAAGACAAATAAAATGGCAACCAAAAATAACAATCCCAGAAGGAATTAAAATGTTGCTAAAAAATTTTTCAAGTTAATAAAAACTAGTAATTTTGTAATTATATTTTATGAGTCATAAAATCGTTTCAATAGAAAATTTAAAAAAAATTCTTTCAAAGGTAAAAAGAAAAAAAACAGTTCTTTGCCATGGAGTTTTTGATTTACTTCATATAGGTCATATAAGTCACTTTCAGGAAGCTAGGAATTATGGCGATATTATTGTTGCAAGCGTTACATCAGATAAATATGTAAATAAAGGTCCAGATAGACCAGCTTTTAACGAACACCAAAGATTAAAAGCTTTAGCTTCTTTAGAATACATTGACTATGTTGTATTAAACAATTCTCCCACAGCAATACCAGCAATTAATGAATTAAGACCTAACATTTATTGCAAAGGTAAAGATTACAAGAATCACAAAGATGATATTACTGGAGAAATAAAAAATGAAATTAATGCACTTAAAAAAACCGGTGGTAAAATAATTTATACTAAAGGTTTGCTTTTTAGCTCAAGTAATTTAATTAATAGATTTATACAGAAACGTACCAAAAGCCAAAGATCGATAATTGAAAAAATTAAGAAAAATTACTCTTTTCCAAAAATAAAAAAATCGATTGAAAATTTTAAAAAACTTAAAGTTTTAATTATTGGGGAAACAATAATTGATCAATATGTTTTTTGTAATGCTCTAGGAAAGTCCGGAAAAGAGCCTATGTTAGTTCTGGGGGATATTAAAACAGAACAGTATCTGGGTGGAGCAGCTGCAATATCAAGACATATTTCACCATTTTGCGAAAAGATTACACTTCTAAGCATGATAGGAGAAAAAAGCGAATTTTTAAAAGACATTAAAAAAGGTTTACCAAGAAATGTTAAATTTGATTATATAAAAAAGAAAAATTCTCCTACAATAGTCAAAAAAAGATTTTTAGATCATATAAGCAATAATAAAGTGCTTGGAGTATATAAAATTAATTATGATTCTTTAGAAAAAAAAGAAGAAATCTTATTTAGGAATAAGTTAAATAAATTGTTATCCAAATATGACGTTGTAATTGTATCAGATTATGGTCATGGTTTTATTTCAAAAATAAGCTCAAAAATAATTTGTAAAAAATCAAAGTATTTAGCATTAAACGCTCAAATAAATGCAGCAAACGTTGGTTATCACAGTATGCGAAATTATAAAAAAGTAGATTGCGTAATAATTAATGATAGAGAAATTCATCAAGAAATGAGAGAAAAAAATATAAAAACAGAAATTTTAATGAAAAAATTTTCATTCGAGCAGAAAATAAATAACATTATTGTAACCAGGGGGAAAGAAGGGGCGTTGTCCTACAATAAATCAAAAGGAAAATATAATTATTGCCAAGCATTTGCAAATACGGTTGTCGATAAAATTGGTGCTGGGGATGCTATGCTTTCATTAATAGCTTTATGTTTAAAGAGCAAACTAAGTAGTGAATTATCATTACTAATAGCTTCTTTGGCAGCAGCGCAATCAACAGAAATTATTGGTAACAAAGAATCAGTTAGCAAAATTAAGATTCTTAAAACCTTAGAACATCTATTAAAATAAGTAATGTTTTCGAAGTCTTTTATCGAAAAAAATAAAAAATTAATTGTTAATAAAACAAGAGAAAAAGGCATAAATTATGTAGTTTTTAAAGTTATTAAAAAATTAATAAATTTTAAAACTTTAATAATTTATCCATTTGTATTTTTTATGTGTTTAATTATTTGGCTGATTAAGCCACTTTTTTTTATTAGATTTGGTTCTTTAAATGCAGAAAAAATTGGACCATTTGCAACGAATACCGAGCTTGATTTATGCGAAAGAGAAAATGGTATTCAATCAAAAATATCATTTAATATTTATCATCCTGGGCCAACCTCATTTGTGTGTAACCATCAATTGTTAAAAATGTGGAAAAGAATATTAAAAGTTTATCCTGTTTCAAAATATTTTTGGAATATAATGAATACGTTTTCTTTCGGCAGAAAACATATTATAAAAAATAATAGTAGAGATATTTACGGGGTTTTTGAAAAAAGCCCTATACACTTAACTTTTACTCAAGACGAAATTTTACAAGCAAAAGAAGATTTATTAAAAATGGGAATAAAAGATAATGAAAAATATGTTCTTTTTTTAAATAGAAGCGAAAGATATTTAAAAGAAACTCTTCCTCACATGAATTTAATTCATAATTCTTTTAGAAATTGCCCTATAAATGATTTTTTACCTGCGGCTGAAATGCTGTCATCTAATGGTAACACAGTAATTAGAGCAGGTCATTTGGTAGGCGATATTATGGAAACAAAAAATCCGAAAATTATCGAATATGATCGTGGTGGATTTAGAACTGAATTGTTAGATATATATTTAGCTGCAAATTGTCGTTACATTGTTAATTCTGATAGTGGTTATGCTGATATAGCTGAACACAATTTTAGAAAACCAATGGTTAATGTCAACTTTACCCAAATCGAGTACATACATTCGTGGTCATCTAGAGGTTTATTCACATTCAGGAAATATTGGCTTAAATCAGAAAAAAGATTTATGAAAATAAAGGAAATGCTTGAATCTGGAGCAGGGAGGTTTCACAAGGTAGAAGATTATGAAAAAAAAGGAATCGAAATTATTAATAATACACCCCAAGAGATTAAAGAAACAGTAGAAGAGATGGAGAAGAGATTAAATGGAGAATGGAAAGACAACGAAGAAGAAAAAAATTTACAAGAGCTTTTCTGGAATCATTTTAAAGCAAGCAATTTACATGGAGTAATTAGAGCCAGAATTGGTGCAAAATTTTTAAGAGATAATAAAAGTTTGGTTTAAAATTTTTTAAAGTTTATGAGAAAAAAAAAATTTTTTTTATTTGGAATTTTAATATTAATAATATTATCAATTTTCTTTGTTAATTTACAAAGTATAAAACAAATAAATTTTATAAAAAGTTTATTACCAAGCAATCTAAAATTTTTTGTAAAAGAAGAAATTTGTAAATATAGATATTATGTTCCAGAACATTTAAATGAAAGAATTTTTCCACAAACGCAATTTTTAAAGCTTAATTATAAAGAAACTAAAATCAAGGGATTAAAATCAAAAAAACGAAATTCAAAAGAAATAATAAAATATGGACAAAAAGTAATACCTTTTTATATAGAAACTTTTGGTGATAAAAATATCCTAATAGCAATTAATGGTAATACTGTTTTTTATAATACTTTAAGTTTTATTGAAAATGACAAATCAACAGAATACGAAATAGAAAACAATTTACCAAAAAATATCAGTGTTGATGGTACCTTGGTTTATAAAAATAAATTATTTGTCTCTTTCAGAAATAAAAATAAAAGTTGTGAAAATAGACAAATTTTTGTAGCTAATTTGGATTTTAAAAATTTAAATTTTAAAGAATTTTATTCTCACGGCTCGGATACAAAATGTGAAACTTCATATGCTGTATGGGGAGGGCAAATAGCTATTTATAATGATGACGGCGACGATTCATTAATCATGAGCACTAATTATCTTAAAGATGAAAACCATCAATTATTAAAAAATTATAATGAAAAAAGAGAAACAATAATGCTTTTAATTAATCTTCAAACAAAAGAATCTAGAGTTTTTTCTTCTGGTCACAGAAACCCGCAAGGTATTTTTGTAAATAAAAAAAATATTATTATTTCAACTGAACATGGCCCTAGAGGTGGAGATGAAATTAACAAAATAATTGAAGGTAATAACTATGGTTGGCCTGCTAGATCATATGGCGAGGGAGGAGAAAATTCTGACCCAAATCATTCAGAGTTTGGTTTTGCTGAACCTATCTATGCATTTATTCCTTCGATCGCAATTTCTCAAATAATTAAAGTTCCAGACGAGTTCTCAATTGAGTGGCAAAATAGTTATTTAATTACTACTTTAAAAGACGTTTCAATTTATAGAGTAATTTTTGACAAAAAATATTCACGCGTCATTACAATGGAAAAAATGAGAATTGGAAAAAGAATAAGAGATATAACTTACAATAAAAAATATAATAGTTTTATACTAGCTCTAGAAAATGAAAATGGCAGCATTGGCCAAATTAGCTTAGATAAATTTTAATATAAATAGTAATGAAAAATTTAAATCACAGAAAGATTTTAAATATAGGAAAATATAATAAAATTTCTTTAAAAGGAATAAACAGAAAAAAAGCAATAAAACTTTACTCCTTCATGCTGAAATTAAGATTATGTGAAGAAGCCATAGAAAAAGAGTATCATCCTGCTGACGAAATGAGATGTCCGGTACATTTCTGCGTAGGTCAGGAAGCAGTTCCAGCTGCATTAAATAGTATTTTACTAAAAAATGATTATTTATTTTCACATCATAGATCTCATGGATATTATTTAGCAAAAAATGCACCCATGAAAAAACTTTTTGCTGAACTTTATGGAAAAGTTACAGGCGCAAATTCTGGAATTGCTGGTTCTATGGATATTTCATATGCCAAAAACAATTTTTTTAGTGGAGCAATCCTTGCTGGCGCGTCGTCTATTGCTCTCGGGGTAGCTATGAGCATAGAAATGAAGAAAAAAAATAAAAGCGTAGTTGTAGCAGGTTTTGGTGATGGAGCAACAGACGAAGGAATTTTTTGGGAAACTTTAAATTACGCAGGACTTAAAAAGCTTCCAATTATCTTTATATGTGAAAACAACAATTATTCTACTTTTTCACCAATGGAAAAAAGACAAAGTGGCGAAGGTATAGCAGAAAGAGCCAGGTCTTTTGGAGTAAAAAGCAAATCAATATTTGGGAACGACGTATGTTTAATTAACAGAGAAATACAAAATGCAATTTTAAACGCACGTAATGGCAAAGGACCTTTTTTGTTAGAAACTTTTACTTATCGAATCAGCAGTCATGTAGGAACATTAGACGATGAAAAAGTTGATTACAGAACCGAAAAGGAAATTTCCTTTTGGAAGGAAAATTGCCCAATAAAATTGTTTGAAAAAACTTTGTTAAACAAAAAATATATTGATAAAAAAAGTATAAAGAAAATTCATTTGCATATAAATAAAGAAATCAAACATTCATTCGATTTTGCTAAAAAAAGCGATTTTCCAAATATAAATTCTTGGGATGATTTAAATATTAGCAAATCTACTCCAGTCGCAGATAAATTACTCGATGATCTTGAAAGAAAAAAATTTGATACAGATCAAAAAATTACTTCAATAAAGGGATTTTAGTAAATGATAAATTATAAAAAGATAACTTATGCTGAGGCTATTAAGGAAGCAACAGAACAGGCTATGCAAATGAGTAAAAAAGTTATGATTATTGGTCAACATATAGATTATAGCCCTGGTGTTTTTGGAACAACGGTGGGCTTAGTTGATAAATTTGGAGAAAAAAGAGTTAGAGATTTTCCAGCTGCAGAAAGTCTTATGACTGCAGCAGGTATAGGAGCTGCGATAGATGGACAAAGGGTCATATTGGTACATAGCAGAATAGACTTTATGCTTTATTCTCTCGATGCAATAGTTAATTGGTTATCTATGTGGAGGTTTAAATCAAATAAAGTGTCAAACGTTCCGATGGTTATAAGAGCTATAGTAGGCAAAGGTTGGGGTCAAGGACCACAACATTCAAAAAGTTTACATTCTTGGTTTGCTCACTTGCCCGGAATAAAAGTGGCAATGCCATCAACTGCATTTGACGCTAAAGGGATTATGCTAGAAAGTATATTTGGACAAAGTCCGACAATTATTATTGAAAATCGTTCTTTATTTAGTCTTACTGATCAAGTTCCAACCATCCCTTATAGAGTAAGATACGGAAAGGCAGTCATAAGAAAAAAGGGCAAGGACATTACCTTAGTAGCTATAGGACCTCTGGTGGTTGATGCTTTAAAAGCGGCGTCAAAGCTAGAACTAGAAGGTATTAGCGCAGAAGTTATTGATCCAAGAACCCTAACTCCTTTGGACAGAAAAACAATAAATAAATCGGTTTTGAAAACACGACGTTTAGCCGTTATTGATCCAGGCTGGCATTCGTTTGGAGCAGCTTCAGAAATTATTGCATCAATATCAGAAAAACAATCAAAAAATATGAAAGTTAACCCTATAAGATTAACCTTGCCAGACAGCCATACTCCAATGAGCGTTCCTTTAGAAAAAAAATATTACTTAAATGAAAATAAAATATTTTTAAAAATAAAAAATTTATTTCAATAAAAAATGAATAATTCAAATTATTTACCCAAACAGTATAAAAAAAACAATAAACTTAAAATTAACCATAGTTATCTTGTAGAACAATTTTCTGATTATTCTGAAATATTTAAAAAAATTGAGAAAGTTGTTAAAAAAGGAGATTATACTCTAGGTAACGAAGTTAATAATTTTGAGAAAAACTTGGCAAAAAGAATGGGTTCAAAACATGCTATAGCAGTAGGCAATGGAACTGACGCTTTATTTTTGTCCCTTAAGGCATTAAATATTGGCTTCAATGATGAAGTAATAACCACTCCATTTACTTTCATTGCAACAGTTGGATCTATTGTTACAGCAGGAGCCACTCCTGTTTTTGTAGATATAAAAGATGATTATAACATTGACGAAAATAAAATAGAAAAAGCCATTACAAAAAAAACTAAAGCAATAATGCCAGTGCATTGGGGTGGTCGCCCTTGCGAACTTAAAAAAATAAGTCAGATTGCTAAAAAACATAAACTTAAAATAATACAAGATTCTTGTCATGCAATTGATAGCAAATATTACGGGAGAAGCATTGTAGATTATGGAGATGTTTGTACATTTAGCATGCATCCTTTAAAAAATTTAAATATTTGGGGAGATGGTGGCTTTATACTTACGCAAAATACAAGTTTAGCAAAAAAACTTTCTTTAATAAGAAATCATGGTTTAAAAAATAGAAATAATTGTGAAATTTTTTCTTACAATTCTAGACTAGACACAATTCAGGCAGCAGTAGCAAATTATAAATTAAAGTATAAATTAAATAATATTACCAATAAGAGAATTAAAAATGCTAAATTACTTGATAAGTTGCTATTAAAGAACACAAATGTTCAAACAATAAAAAGAAATAAAAATTTGAAAGAAGTTTTTCATCTTTATCAAGTAAACGTTAAAAAAAGAGATAAATTAATTAAATTTCTTGTCTCTAAAAATGTAGATGCAAAAGTTCATTATCCTATACCAATACATTTGCAGAAAGCGGCAAAATTTTTAAATTATAAGGCAGGAGACTTTCCAAACGCTGAAAGAGTGGCAAAATCGACTTTATCTTTACCGGTTCATGAGTTTATTAGCAAAAAAGATATTTTATACATGAGCATGTTAATAAATAAATTTTTTAAAAAAAAATAATTTTTAATATGAATATTCTAGTAACAGGCGGCTGTGGTTACACAGGTACATTGTTGACTAATGATTTAGTGGAGCTCGGACACAATGTTACAGTGGTGGATACACAGTGGTTTGGAAATCATTTAAAAAAAAGAAAAAATTTAAAAATAATAAAATTAGATATAAGAGATCACGAATCTATCCCTTTAAAGAAAATTGATACTGTTTTACATTTAGCTAATATAGCTAATGATCCAAGCGTTGAACTAAATTCCAAACTATCTTGGGAAGTGAATGTTTTAGCTACACAAAAATTAGTTGAAAATTCAATAAAAAATAAAGTAAAACATTTCATATTTGCGAGTTCAGGAAGTGTTTATGGAGTAAAAAAAGAAAAAAAAGTTACGGAAAATCTTCCCCTGTTTCCAATTTCAACTTATAACAAAACTAAAATGATTGCTGAAAGAATATTAAAAAGTTATGAAAATGATATTAAAGTACACTGTATAAGACCTGCAACAGTGTGTGGGTTTTCGCCAAGAATGAGATTAGATGTAACTGTAAACATGTTCACTTTTCAAGCTTTAAAATTTAAACTGATGTCAGTTTTTGGAGGAAATCAAATCAGGCCCAATATTCATATTCAAGATTTAGTTAATGTGTATAAACATTTTATTCTTAAACCTAATTTACCGTGCGGTTCATACAATGCGGGTTTCGAAAATTTAAAAGTCATTGAAATTGCGAAAAAGATTGCAAATGTTATTCCTTCAAAGATTGTAATTAAAAAAGGTAACGATCCTAGGTCATACAGGCAAAATTCAGATAAATTATTAGCTACTGGATTTAAAAAAAAATTTACAGTATCTGATGCGATAGAAGATTTAAAAGAAAAATATTTAGATAATAGACTTGTCGAATCTAAAAAATGTTATACAGTGAAATGGATGAAAGGGTTAAAATTATAATCTATATTTTTTATGAACAATTCAGCAACAGCTAACGCATATTATAAACGACAAATAGATTTTGCTAAAATTGCATTTGAAAAAGACAATGTAATGCCGCGTAGATATGTATTAGTTTTGACAAATCTTTGTAATTTAAAATGTACATTCTGTTTTCAAGAAAGAAAAAAAAGAGATGATAGAATGAGAACTGAAGATTGGATAAAAGTTATAAATCAGATACCAAAAAATTCACGAATTACTTTGACTGGAGGAGATCCTTTCATGTTTAAAGATTTTGAAACCATATTTTCTAAAGCCAACGAAGTTGCAGAAACCAACATGATAACAAACGGCTTATTACTAAATAATCAAAAAATCGAAAAGTTGTTGGATGAAGAAAATTTTAAAGTTCTTGCTATATCTATAGATACAATAGGAAATGTTAACAGAGATGTTACAAAGCCACAGTGGGCAAAATTATTAAATCAACTTGAGCATTTTAATCTTTTAAAAAAAATTAAAAATAAAAAAACGGCGCTCGATATTAAAACTGTAATCTTGGAAGAAAATATCGAAGATCTTTTCAAGATACACAAAATGGCGACCGAAACTTTAAAATGTGACACTCATAGCTTTATGCTTTTAAAGGGTGCCGAAATACAACATTCAGATTTAATGTTTGATTTTGAGCAGATTGATAAAAAAACAGATGCTTATGAATATAAAAAATTTGATAAGTTGATTGATCAATTAAATTTAATTAAGGAATATGATCTAAAAAATGGTTTTAAATCTTACTTGCATCCAACGCTAGCAAATTTTGAAGGACAAAAACAATTTAAGAAAGAAGATTTGATGCATCTCAATAATAAAAATCACGACCCAAAATATTTTTCAACTTGTTATTCTCCATGGGGTTGTGTTTACATAAATGTAGATGGAAGTTTATTTCCATGTATGGCTGTAGCAATGGGAAATGTAAAAACAACAAAACTTAAGGATATAATTTTTTCAGAAAAATTTACAAAATTTAAAAATATCATTAGGCAAAATGGTACCATTAATGGCTGTAATAGATGTGGTTATCTTAAACCTAAAGATATATAAATTTCAAAAATTAAAAATCATTAAAAAGCTATTAAAATGAAAAAATTGAAAAATTTTATAGCACCTCTTCATAAATCTTTTAAAAGAAACTATTTGGATCGCATGCTTAATGAAAAAGCCAAATGTATTAAAATTGCAAAAAAATATGACTTTCATTATTGGGATGGAAGCAGACGAACTGGGTTTGGCGGTTATAAATATATAGAAGGTCATTGGAAGCCAGTAGCCAAAAAACTTATTAATAATTATAATTTAAAATCAGGATCAAAGGTTTTGGATATTGGCTGTGGAAAAGGTTTTTTACTCAATGATATGAAATTATTAAAACCAAAACTTAATATTTCTGGTTTTGATATATCTAAATATGCAATAGAACATAATAGAGAGCTTACAAAACCTTATGTTTATAATTATAAAGCTCAAGATCCATATAAATATCAAGACAAAGAAATCGATTTAGTTATATCTATCAATGTGCTTCATAGCTTAAGATTTTTCGATTTAAAAAAGGCAATCAAAGAAATAAATAGAGTAGCTAAGCAGGCTTATATTGTTGTTGAGAGTTATAGAAATGAAGAAGAATTAGTAAATCTTCAATGCTGGAATACCGTTGGCCAATGCTTTTTTGATGTAGAAGAATGGACTTATATATTTGATGAATTTGGTTACAAAGGAGACTACGAATTTATTTTTTTTGAATAAGATTTTTTCGTAAATATTGTTAAATGTTTATAAGTATTAAAGAAAAAAAAATAAGCGATCAATATCTAAGAGATGGTTTTGTGATCCAAGATGTAATTGAATTGGATTCATTAAATTGGATTAGAAATTATTATTGTCAAATCATTAAACAAAAGTTACCAAAAATAAAAGAGAAAGAAGAAGAAAATATTTTAAATAATATACATAAATATGTCCAAGCGTCAAAATTAAACAAATTTCGCTTAGATATTATAAATAAAATAAATTCAGAGAAAAATTTTAGGGAAAACTACTATAAAGTTTCAAAGTGTTTAACCGATGTAATCGTCGGAAATGAAATTGCTATGCAAATGAGAATAAGTTTAAGTATACAATTGCCAAAAGATAATAGTTCATTATTACCTATTCATGCAGATACTTGGTCGGGCGTATCACCATTTGAAACAGTAATCTGGCTGCCTCTGGTAGATTGTTATAAAACAAAATCGATGTATATACTGCCTCCAAAAAAATCGAAAAAAATACAAAGTTTATTATTAGATAAAAAGATTAAAAAAAGTGAAGATATTTTTAAAAAAATTAAAAAAGATTTAATTTGGCTCGATGTTAAATATGGACAAGTTGTTATCTTTGACCAATCTTTGCCACATGGAAATGTTGTAAATAAAGAGAAAGAAACTAGATGGTCAATGAACTGTCGTTTTAAAAGTGTTTTTACCCCTTATGCTGATAAAAAAATTGGGGAATATTATGAACCCATTACCTTAAAAGCAGCTTCAAAAAAAGGAATAAAGTACAAATTACCAAAATGAAATCTAAAAAAGTAAGAGGATATATTTTTTCAAGATCATTTATGGGTGAAAGAGTGCCTCAACATGTACAAAATATTGTTATAAGGGATTATTGTGAAAAAAATAATCTATTCTATCTTTTAAGTTCTGTAGAATACGCTATGAAAGATTGCCATCTTATGCTTGAACAAGTTTTAAATGAAATTAAATCGATTGATGGAGTTGTTGTTTATAGCTTATTTCAGTTACCAAGAAGTGAGAAGTTGAGATCAAAAATTTATAAGAAAATATTAAATAACAAAAAAGAAATGCATTTTTCAGTGGAAGGTTTAAAAATAAAATCAAAAAAAGATATAGATAAATTAGAAAGCATATGGTCAGTTAGGCAGTCTCTTCCAGATTCTTTAAAAACACTAGAAGTATAAAATGAAAATTCTTATTACGGGCACTAACGGTGCAATTGGAAAAGAAATAGCGCAAAGATTAAAAAAAAATAAAAAAAATAAGCTAATTTTATTTGGTAGAAAAAGAGATTTAACAAAACCAATTAATTTAAACTTGAAGCCCGAAGTAGTAATTCACTGTGCTGCCAAACACCCATTTTCGAAAAAGGGCAGGCGAATGAGAAATATATATTCTACAAATATGAAAATAACTAAAAATGTTATTAATTTTTGTAATAATAGCAGAGTAAGAAAAGTAATATTTCTCTCAGCTGTTTTGGCTTATGGTCTTATTTCTAAAAAAGTTATTTCTGAAAATGATAAACCAATAAAACCTAATTTGTATGGAAAATCAAAATTTATTTCCGAAAGACTTTTTTGCGAAAAATCTAATTTTTTTAAAGCAATTTGTTTAAGAATACCAGGTATTTTTACAACTGACTTGACCAAAGACCACCCACTAGTAATAAAAATTATTAAAAAATTAATAAAAAATAAAGTTATACATACTTATAATTTTAATGAAAAATTTAATAACATTTTAGACACTAAAGAAATAGTTAAATTCATAAACGTTATAATTAGAAAAAAATATCTAAATAGCGGTGTATATAATTTTGCTGCCTCTGATCCAGTTAAATTTATAAATGCATTAATTATAATGAAAAAAATTTTACAATCTAAGTCAAAAATAATTAATAGAAATATAGATAAAATTTCATTTACGATTTCTGTCAAAAAAATAAAAAAAGATTTTAACTTTAACATAGAGAAAACGACAAATATAATTGTCAGAGGTTGTAGAGAAATTTTAAAAAAAAATTACATATTCATCTGAATATTTTAATCTACTAATAAATTTAAAATATATATGATTAAAAAAATTAAATTTTTTTTAAGCAGCAGGCAAATAAATTTTATTTATTTGCTTTTTATTGGAATTATTATTTCTGCTCTTTTCGAAATGATTGGAGTAGGATCAATCCCAATATTTATAAATCTACTATTAAATCCTGATAAACTTTTAACTTATTTGCCTCAAAGTAATTTTACTGATTTTTTTATTAGCAAAAATTATTTATCGCAAATTCTTTTGGGAGCATTTTTCCTATTAGCAATCTTTTTGTTTAAAAATTTATTTTTATTTTGCACTATTTATTTACAAGCAAAAATATTTCAAAATATAAATATTTTAAACTCTAAAAGATTATTTAAAGCATATGTAAATAGTCCTTATTATTTACATTTAAATCGTAATCCAGCTATTACTGGAAGAAATGTTACTAACGAGGTTGGAATTTCTTCTAGATATATCGAAAGCTTACTTTATGTTGCGAGAGAATTTTTAATAATAGTTGCTATCTTTGTTTTACTTTTATTGACTGATCCAGTTACAGTATTAATTGTATTTTCTGTAGTGGGATCTTTCGCTGTTGTTTATCATTTTTTATTGAGAAAAAGGATTACTACTTTATCTAAAGAAGCACAGTTTCACAGAGGCAATCAATTGAAACTAGTGAACCAAGTGTTTGGAGCAATTAAAGATACTATTATACTAAACAGGGAGCCATATTTTACTAACGAATTTAAAAAAAGTACCGCGGGAGCTCAAAGATATGTTTTGTTTTCCAACATTATTTCTAAGCTACCTAGACTATCTTTAGAAGTTTTAGGAGTAATTATTATTTTGTTGGTAACAATTTTATTTGCTTCTAGCGATAGATCTATAGAAGCCATTATACCCACGCTGGGTTTATTAGGCGCGGCCACCCTTAGAATGCTTCCTTCGTTCAATAATATTACTACACATCTCAATAGCATGAGAGGATCTAGCGTATCTTTTGATTTAATTGTTAAAGAACTTATGAATTTAGAAAAGTATTCACTTCAAAAAAATAGTTTAACTAGTAAAAATCACCAAGAAAAAAATTTTTTAGAAAATGAAATTGAGTTAAAAAATATAAATTATAAATATCCAAATTCAGATAAAACAGTTTTAAAAAATTTATCTTTGCAAATTAAATCGGGTAATTCTATTGGAATAATTGGTTCAACCGGGGTAGGTAAATCGACCTTAGTTGATATTATTTTAGGTCTATTAAAACCCACAGAAGGTCAGGTCTTAGTTGATGGAAAAGATATTAATATAGGTAATAATTGTTCAGATTGGCAAAATCAAATTGGTTACATACCCCAAGATATTTATTTAATTGATGATACTATTAAAAGAAATATAGCATTTGGTATACCAGAGGAAGATATTAAAGAGGAAGATATTAATCGTTCTTTAGAACTAGCCCAGCTTTCAAGTTTTGTTTTAAGTCTTCCTGAAAAAATAGAAACCGTTATAGGAGATCGCGGTATACGGTTATCAGGGGGTCAAAGACAAAGAATTGGAATAGCGAGAGCTTTATATAGAAAATCAAAAATATTAATTTTTGATGAGGCGACAAGTTCTTTAGATATTGAAACAGAGAAAGCCATTGTTGATTGTATTGAAAAATTCAAAGGAAAAGTAACATTGATTGTTATTACACATCGTTTACAAACTTTAAAAAACTTTAAAAAAATTTATGTCATTAAAGATGGATCCATTTTGGATGGCGGATCATTTCAAGATATAGAAAAAAATAAAAATATTTATAAGTAATGATAATTTGTGTTCAAGGCCTCGGATATGTTGGGTCAGCTATGTGTGTAGCTATAGCCATGGCAAAGAAAAATTTTAAAAATAAAAATTTTAAAGTAATTGGAGTAGATCTTCCAACGGTTCAAGGAAAAAAAATTATTAATAAAATAAATAATGGAATATTTCCTTTCAGATCAAATGATGGGAGACTTAAATTAGAGATAAAAAAATGTACAAAATCAGGAATATTAAATGCAACAGAATCAACAGAGGTATTTAAAAAAGCAAATATTATTATAGTAAGTATTAACTGTGACCTAAAAAAAAGAAATGGTAAGCTCGAAGTTGATTTAGAAAAATTTAAAAAAAGTATTGCAGAAGTAATTGAGAAGGTTGGAGAAAATACACTTATCATTGTTCAATCTACAGTTCCTCCCGGAACATGCAAAAAACTTATTAAATTAATTGTTAAAAATATTTTCTTGAAAAGAAAATTAAATCCCAAAAAAATCTATATAGCTCACTCGTATGAAAGAGTAACGCCAGGCAAGAATTATTTAGATTCAATAATAAACAATAATAGGGTTTATTCTGGAATAAATAAAGAATCCGCAGATAAATGTGAAAATTTTTTAAAAAGAATTATTAATGTAAAAAAATATCCGCTAAGCAGACTTCAAGATACTAATTCAAGTGAGCTTGGTAAATTAATGGAAAATAGTTATAGAGCAGTTAATATTGCTTTTATAGATGAATGGAATAGATTGGGCGACAAATTAAATGTTAATTTATTCGATATAATCAACACTATTAAAAAAAGACCTACACATAACAACTTAAAAGATCCTGGGCTTGGAGTAGGAGGTTATTGCTTAACAAAAGATCCTTTAATGGCAAAATTAGGTGCAAAACAAATATGGGGAATAAACCAAAAATTTGATTTCTCTAGCATGGCAGTTGAAGTTAATAAATCTATGCCTTTTTTTGTAATAGAGAAAATTAAAAATTATTTTAATAATAAGTTAAAAAATATAAAAATATTGTTACTAGGAATCACTTACAAAGAAGATATTGAGGATACTAGAAATTCACCTAGCGAATTATTTTTCAAAAAAATGTTATCAATGAAAGCCAAAGTCTCGGTTCACGATCCCTTAGTAGATTTTTGGAAAGAACAAAATATAAAAGTGATTAAATCTATTCCCGATATAAGCAAATTTAATTTGGTTGTTTTTGCAGTTAAGCATATTAATTACAAAAAAATAAATTTCAAAAATTGGAAAAATAAGAACAAGAATTTTTTAATTTTGGATGCCAATAATGTTTTATCAAATAAACAGAGAAAAATTATAAAAAAAAAGAATTTTAATTTAATTTCTATCGGCCGGAACACGTGAAAAAAATACTTATTATAGGAGGTGCAGGATTTATTGGTTATCATTTAGCCAAAAAATTAATAAGAAATTTTAAAATTGATTTAATAGATAATTTTTCAAGAGGATCAAAAGATAAAGAATTAACCGAACTTGTAAATAAAAAAAATGTTAAATTGCTAAATTTGGACTTTCTAAAAAAAAATAATAAGTTAAAAAATATTTCTAACGACTACTCTTATATTTTTCACTTAGCCGCAATTGTTGGCGTTCGAAATGTTATTAAATCACCTTACGAAGTTTTAACAAGAAACTTAATTCTTTTACAAAATGCAATAGAAATTGGGTTAAAACAAAAAAAATTAAAAAGATTTATTTTTAGTTCATCGAGTGAGGTTTATTATGGAACTTTGAAAAATTATGGATTGAAATTTCCAACTAAGGAAAATACAAAATTAAGCACCTTAGATCTTTCTGATAGAAGAGGAACATACATGCTTTCAAAAATTTATGGTGAAGCCATGTGTGCAAATTCTGGACTGCCATTTACAATTGTAAGACCTCATAACTTTTATGGTCCTAGAATGGGCTTTTCACACGTAATACCAGAATTGTTAAAAAAAGCTTATTTTCAAAAAAAAAATAAAATTATTGTATTTTCACCAAGTCACAAAAGAAATTTTTGTTATATAGATGACGGAATTGATTTAATTTTAAATTTAGTTTTTAAAAAAAAATCATTAGGAGATACATTTAATATTGGCAGCAAAGAACGTGATATTACAATAAATAATCTTACAAAACTTATATTAAAAATATTAAAAAAAAAATTAAAGATAGTAAAAAAAAAAAATATATACCAATCTCCTTCAAGGAGACTACCCAATGTTTCCAAAGCTTTGAAAGTTTCAAACTTCAAATACAAATATAATTTGAAAATTGGATTGAAAAAAACATATCAGTGGTACCAAAAAAATATTTTTGATAAGTAAAAAATGTTTACAGCACTAATTATTAAATCAAATAAACCTTTTACAAAAGAAATTATACAAGTTTGTAAAAAAAATTTCCATAAATTAGATATATTTATCTCAGGTACAAATAATAAAATTCCAAGAAAACTAAAAAAAAAAAGATATGATATAATAATTTCTTATTTATCAGCCTGGGTACTACCAAACTCTATTTTAAAAAAAACAAAAAAATTTAATATCAATTTTCATCCGGGACCTCCAAAATACCCAGGTGTAGGTTGCTTCAATTTTGCAATTTTTAATGGTGATAAATACTATGGATGTACAGCCCATATAATGAAAAAAAAGGTGGATAGTGGGAATATTATAGATTTAAAAAAATTTAAGATTTCAAAAAATGAAACAGTAAAAAGTTTAAGTTTAAAAACATATAAACAAATGTTTATTCAATTTAAAAAAATTATTAAAAAAATAAGAAAAAATAATATTACTTTTAAAAAATTAAAATGGTCAAAAACAAATTTTAAAAGAAAGGATTTAAATAATTTATCAACTATAAAAATCAAAGTTAAAAATAAAGAGATTGACAAATTTATTAGATCAACTTATTTTTCTGGATATCAATTTCCCGTAATTAAACTAAATAATCATACTTTTGTTTATAAAAAAAATGCCAATAAAAATCATACTTGAAGCCGGCGTTAACCATAACGGCAAAATTGCAAAAGCTAAAAAAATGATTGATTTAGCTTCAAAAGCTGGAGCTGATTTTGTTAAATTTCAGACTTTTGTTGCTGACGATCTAGTTACTAAGACTGCTCCTTTGGCGGACTATCAAAAAAAGAATACTAAAAGTATTAGTACACAATATAAAATGTTAAAGAAATTACAACTTACTGGGAATGATCATATACAATTAATAAAACATTGCAAAAAAAGAAAGATTAAATTTTTGTCATCAGCATTTAGCATTCAAGGTTTTAATTTGTTAAAAAAACTTGGACTTAAAATAATAAAAATTCCCTCTGGGGAAATAAATAATTATCCATTTTTAAAATATGTTGGAAAATTTAATAAAAAAATTATTATTTCTACGGGTATGTCATATTTAAATGAAGTGAAAAACGCAGTTAAAATATTGATAAAATCTGGCACCTTGAAAAAAAATATTACAGTTTTGCACTGTAATACGGAATATCCATCTCCTTTAAAAGATATTAATTTAAATTCAATGATTGCGATAAAAAAAAAATTAGGAATAAAGGTAGGTTACTCTGATCATAGCAATAGTAGAATTGTTCCCATAACAGCAACAGCATTGGGAGCGTCAATAATTGAAAAACATTTCACATTAAATAAAAATTATCTTGGTCCAGATCATAAAGCCAGCTTGTCACCAACCGAGGTTTTTGAAATGATAAAAGATATAAGAGATACTGAAAAAATTTTAGGTAGCATTATTAAAAAGCCAAGTAAAAGTGAAAAAAAGAACATTAAAATAGTGCGAAAATCAATTGTTGCAAAAAAAAATATTTTAAAAGGTGAAAGGTTTACAAGCAAAAATATTACAACAAAAAGACCAGGACACGGCATTTCACCTATGAAATGGAACTTTGTCATAGGCAAATTTGCAAAAAGAAATTTTAAGGTAGATGAATTCATATCGTAAAAAAAAAATATGCGTAGTTACAGGTTCAAGGGCGGACTATGGATTGCTATATTGGTTTATGAAATTTGTCCAAAAAGATAAAAATTTAAAATTACAATTAGTTGTAACTGGCATGCACTTATTGCCTATATTCGGAACAACTATTAAACAAATAATAAAAGATGGATTTAAAATAAATTCTAAAGTTAGAATGTTATTACCTAGCGATACACCAGCTTCAATAGCTAAATCTGTTGGGATCGGAATGATTAAGTTTGCTGAAGTTTTAAAAAATCTTAAACCAGATGTTCTAGTTGTTCTAGGCGACAGATTTGAACTAATCAGTGCAACTTACGCGGCTTTAATTGCAAGAATTCCTGTAGCTCATTTTCATGGCGGAGAATTAACTGAGGGATTAATTGATGAAGCTACAAGACATTCTATAACAAAGATGTCACACTTACATTTTGTTGCTAATAAAGTTTATAAAAAAAGAGTTATTCAGTTAGGAGAAAATCCCAAAAGAGTATTTAATGTGGGTGGAACAGGGATTGACAATATAAAAAAACTAAAATTATTAAATAAAAAAGAATTAGAAAAAAAATTAAAAATAAAATTAAAAAAAAAAAATATTATAGCAACTTTTCATCCTGTTACTTTAGAAATTTCTACAGCAAAAAATAGTTTTAATGAATTATTAAAAGCATTAAAAAAAAAAAGAGATATAAATATAATTTTTACCAAGACAAATGCTGATACTGATGGCAGAACTATTATTAAACAAATTGAAAAATTTGTTAGGGAGAATAAAGATAGATCATGTTGTTTTACTTCCCTTGGCCAATTAAATTATCTATCTTTACTAAAATATGTTGATGGCGTTATTGGAAACTCCTCAAGTGGATTATTAGAAGTTCCAACTTATAAAATAGGAACAATAAATATTGGAGATAGACAAAAAGGTAGACTGAAAGCTTCAAGTGTAATTGATTGTAAGTCAGATTATAAATCGATAGTTAAAGGTATAAATATTCTTTATTCAAATAAATTTAAAAAAAAATTGAAAAAAACTGTAAATCCATATGGAAATGGCGGAGCTAGTGAAAAAGCAGTGAAAATTATAAAAAAGGTTAGTTTAAAAAAAATAATCAAGAAAGAATTTTATAATATTAAGCATTAATCATGAAAATTGTTTTTATTGGTAATATTTATTTTTCTTATATGTTGCTAAAAGCAATTTTTGCTTTTAATCCAAAATATGTAATAGGCGTTATTACTAATAAAAATAAAAAAAAAGCAGATTATTTTGATTTAACTAAGTTTTGTATGAAAAAAAAAATACCTTATATTTTAACCAAAAATATTAATTCAAAAAATAATTTTAATTGGATTAAGAGAAAAAAACCTGATTTAATTTGTTGTTTTGGGTGGTCACAATTAATTCAAAATAAAATTCTAAATTTAACAAAAATAGGTTGTATTGGTTATCATCCTGCACAATTACCATTTAATAGAGGTAGACATCCTATTATTTGGACTATGGTATTAGGCATGAAACAAACATGTTCTACCTTTTTTTTTATGACAAACAAAGCCGATTCTGGAAAAATAATTAATAAAAAAAAATTAAAGGTTTATAGACATGAAAATTCTTGGAAACTTTACAGAAGATTAATAAAAGTAGCATCAATTCAACTAGTTAATTTGCTAAAAAAAATAAACAAAAAATCAAATTTTTATAAAAATAAAAATAATAAAATTTCCTTAAAAGAGGAGCATAATTTTTGGAGAAAAAGAAATTATAATGATGGTAAAATTGACTGGCGCATGTCTGGTGTTAGTATTAATAATTTAGTAAGAGCATTAGATAAGCCTTTCCCAGGTTCTCACTTTATTTTCAAAAATAAAATTTATAAGATATGGAAAATTAAATTTAAAAAAAGAAAAGATTTAAAAAATATTGAACCCGGGAAAGTGATTAGCTTAAATAAAAAGATGCCAGAGATTAAATGTGATCAAGGAACTATAATTATTAAAAAAATGACACCAAGCATAAAACTAAAAATAGGAGACTATTTATGAGAAAAGTATTAGTAATTGCGCCCCATCCAGATGACGAAACTATCGGATGCGGGGGTACAATTTTATCACACAAATTTAAAGGTGATAAAGTTTATCAATTAATAATGACACGAATGACACAAAAACACGGTTGGTCAAATAAAAAAATTATAGAGAGAAAGAAAGAAATAAAAAAAGTTTCAAAACTTTATAAATTTTCAAATATTTATCAGCTAAATTTTCCTGCGTGTAGACTTGATACCATACCTCTTGAAAATTTAATAAAAAGCACTTTTCAAATAATTAAAAAAATAAATCCTGAAATAATTTACATGCCATATCATCTAGATGTTCACACAGATCATCAAATTACAGCAAAAGTAATTCAGGCTTGTATTAAATGGTTTAGAGCCCCATCTATTAAAAAAGTATTAATGTATGAAACTATTTCAGAAACAGATTTTAATTTTTTGTCACTAGATAACTTTAAACCAAATACTTTTGTTAATATATCGAATTTTATAAAAACAAAAAATAAAATTTTAAGTATTTACAAATCAGAAATAGGCAAACACCCATTTCCAAGAAGCATTGAAGCGATTGAATCTCTTGCAATTTTAAGAGGTATCCAGTCGGGATATAAATTTGCAGAAGGTTTCCATTTAGTTTTTCAAAGATGAAAGTAAAATTAAAAAACTTATTAGTTACAAAAAGCACTTCTATAGGCGAGTGTATGCAGCGTTTAAACGCCACGGCAGAGAAATGTTTAATAGTTACAGATAATAAAAAAATATTATTAGGAACAATCACAGATGGAGATATAAGAAGAAGTATACTTAATGATTTTGATATAAAAAAATCAATCAAAGATGTTTACTTTAAAAATCCAGCAAGTTTTGTTAAAGGAAATTATAAAAAAACTTTAATAAAAAAAATTTTACAAGAAAAAAATATTAGTTTAGTTCCATTGGTAAATAAAAAAAAAATAGTAGTGGGATATTTAACCTGGGACGATATTTTTAAAGATGAAAGAAAAATTGAAGTTCTTAATAAAATTCCATTAGTTATTATGGCTGGAGGCAAAGGCACTCGAATGGAACCTTTTACAAAAATATTTCCAAAGGCTCTTCTGCCCGTAAAAGAAAAACCAATTATTCAACATATTATTGAAAAATTTGCACTGAGTGGAGTTAATAAATTTTTTGTTACTGTTAATTATAAAACAGTGATACTCAAATCTTTTTTTTCTGAATTGAATTTAAATTATTCAATTAATTTTATTCACGAAAAAAAACCTCTGGGTACAGCGGGCAGTTTAAGATTACTTAAAAACAAGATTTTTGCTCCTTTTTTTGTGACAAATTGTGATGTAATCATTAATGTTGATTATGACAGTCTATACAAGTTTCATTTAAAAAATAAAAATGACCTAACTTTAGTTGCTTCAAATAAACAATATCAAGTTCCTTATGGAGTTTGTCAAATAAACAAAAGAGGATCGCTTCACCAATTGATTGAAAAACCGAAACATGACTATTTAGTTAATGCGGGCTTATATATTATGAGTCCTAAAGTTTTAAATTTAATTCCTAAAAATAAATTTTTTAATATAAATAATTTATTGAATTCAATAAAAAGCAGGAAAATGAAAGTTGGAGTTTATCCAATTAGTGAAGAATCCTGGTCAGATGTAGGTCAATGGTCTGAATATAATAAATTTTTTAAAAGTTCTAAATAATATTTATTAATATAATTAAAATGTATAAAAATTTTTCTTTTTTATCCCTTGTGGTTGCAAGAAATGGATCTAAAGGTCTAAGAAATAAAAATGTAATAAATTTATGCGGAAAGCCATTAGTCCAATGGACAATGGAAGCTTCAAAAAAATCAAAGATAATTGATTATACTTTGGTCTCTACGGATTCAGCAAAAATAATTAATTTGTCAAAAAGACTAGATATAAGTGCACCCTTTAAAAGACCTGGACATTTATGTAGATCGAACACTCCAATAGATAAAGTAGTTAAACATTCGATTGATTGGACAAAAAAAAATATTCAAGCTAAGTTTGATTTTTTAGTTCTTTTACAGCCAACTTCTCCTTTAAGAACATCAATAGATATTGATAAAGCCATAAAATATTATTTTAAAAATTCAAAAAATTATTCAGAAACAATGGTATCTGTGTATAAGGCACCCAGAAAGATCGGGTGGGTTATGGAGAAAAAAAAAAGATATATTTCTTTTGCTTTAAAAAAGACAAGAAATAGAAAAGTTCAAATGAGACAAAACATGGAAGATTATTTTCTGCCAAATGGAGCAATTTATTTTTGTAATATAAATAAATTTAAGGGAAATTTTTATACAAAAAAAACTTTTTTTTATGAAATGGAACTTAAAAAGTCAGTTGACATAGATGATAAAAGCGATTATGAAATTGCTAAAAAAATAATGAAAGAATCTTAAAAAAATGGATCTTCTCAAAGGTAATTATAAACTTAAAAAAAGTATTAAAAAAAAGAAGCTAAGTAAATCTGAGGAACTAGAAAACAAATTTGAAAAAGAAGCGTCAAAGAGATTGGGCGGAAGTATGGTTTACGTTGCCAAAAAAAAAGTAAACTGGAACTTGAGCGATAAATAAAGTTAGCTTTTGATTAAAAAATCACAAAAGAAAAATTTTTTCTTAGATAGAATTATAAATAAGTTGGAAGGAGCAACTTATAAGTCAATCGTTCCAACGGTGCTAAAAAATGTTAAGCAAAATAAAAAATATCTTAAGCACGGAAAATCAATTGAAAATTTAAAAGGGCATAAATTTAATAAAGGAAACATAGCTGTAGTTGTTGGGGCCGGTCCCAGCCTAAGACGTTATAATCAAATTGAGATATTAAAAAAATATAAAAATAATTTAGTTATAATATCTGCTGACGGAGCGTTGTACTATTTGCTTGATAATGGAGTTATACCAGATTTAGTAATTACTTTAGACCCTCATCCTACAAGAATTATAAGATGGTTTGGAGATACGTCTCTAACAAAAAATAAAATTAAAAAAGATGATTATTTTTTAAGGCAAGATTTGGAAACAGATTTTAGAAAAGAAATTAGTTCAAATAAAAAAAATATAACTCTATTTAATAAATTTTCAAAAAAAATAAACATTGCTGTATGTACTTCCTCATCTTTAGCTGTAGTAAAGAGGCTAGTTAATACAAAGTCAAAAATTTATTGGTGGAATCCTTTTTTAGATGAACCAAAAAAAAAAAATAGTGTAACCAAAAAAATTTATAAAATAAATAAAATGCCAATTATTAATTCAGGAGGAAATGTTGGTGCGGCAGCATGGATGTTTGCCGATAGTGTTTTGGAAATTAATAAAATAGTTCTTTTGGGTATGGATTTTTCTTATTATATGGACACGCCAATAAAAAATACCCAATATTATGATCAAATTTCAAAACTTACAAAAAAGGAAAATATAAAATATTTTTTTAAAAAAATTTATAACCGGAAAGAAAAAAAGTTCTTTTATTCCGATTATGTATATTTATGGTATAGAAAAATTTTTTTAGAAATGGTTAATAATTCTAACTCAAAAACATTTAATTGCTCAAAAGCGGGCATAATTTTTGGAAATGATATTGTTTGGACTTCCTTAAAAAAATTTTGTAAGTTCAATATAAAATAAAACTTATGGCAAAAGTACTATTTATAAACCCAATGGTAAGAGAAGAGGACGAACCAAAACACGTTCCTATGGGAATGGCTCAGCTCGCCGCCCTAGCAATAAAAGAAGGCCATCAAATACAAGTTTATGATCATAATGCCTGGAGAGCTGACGACGATAAAATAGTAGAAGTTTTAAAATCTGACAATTGGGACATGATTGCTTTGGGAGGTATTACTACAGCATATGTATCAATAAAAAAATTGGTAAAATTATCAAAAAAGATTTGTCCAACAACCACTGTTTCGCTTGGCGGAGGGGTAATAACATCATTACCCAAAGAAGTAATGAAATGGTTACCAGAAGTTGATTTTGGTTTTATTGGAGAGTCCTACGTTACATTTTTAGAATGCTTATCAATGATCGATGCAAAAAAAACAGATTGGCATAAAATAAATGGAACTATTTCAAGAGTGAACAAAGAATTATATTTTTCACCTAAGAGAGATTTAATTGATAACTTAGATAGCTTACCATATCCAGAATATGATCTATTTCCAATAGAGGAAGTATATTTTAAAAATAGTGCAATGATGTATTCAGAGGCAGGCATGATGGCTACAAGAAGATTGGATATAAATGCTAGCATAGGATGTTCTTTGATATGTAGATTTTGTTATCATTTGGGAATCGCTGGCGATATGAGATATCAAAAAGATGCCAAAGGAAAAATAACAAATGTTGAATTTGATAAACCAAAAAATTATACAAGAACAATTAGATATAATTCTCCAGAGTATGTTGTTGATTTAGCCAAACATGTAAGAAATAAATATGACGCAAACTTTGTTTATTTTTTAGATGAAAATTTGATGACTATGGATGTTTTTTCTAGAAGAACATGGATGAGAGAAATTTGTAGACTTTGGAAAGAAAATAATTTAGTTCCAAAAAAAAAGAAAGATGGAACTTGGGATGGACTACACTGGTCAGGAACTAGTCACGCAACTCTTTGCGAACCGGACATACTAAAAATGATGGGGGATCATGGTTGTTCACATTTAGTTTATGGTTATGAACATTTTGATGACAGGGTACTTAAAACAATGGGAAAGGGATCAACTAGAAAAACTAATATTAGAAGTTTTTTTTGGACTTTGGAGGCCGGTATAAGACCAATACCAAATCAAATCATAGGATTTCCCAATGAAGATTTTGATTCTTTAAAAGCACAAATGGCAGCATGGGATGATTTAGGCATGATGTGCAAACCGCATTTCGCTACTCCATATCCTGGATCAGAATGGTTTACTGTTTACAGAAAACAAATAGAAGAACAATATAAAGGCCAAGGAAAACAAAAAGGGTTAACAGATGATCTAGAAGCTTACATTGTTGATCTTGGTGATGCGAGTAGAATTTCAGCGGTAATTTCAAAAAACTTTAACGCAGTAGAATTAATCGGTTTAAGAGAAATGATGCTTCATCGCCAGTATGATAAAATTGATGCATATGAAAAAGAATGGAGAGAAAAACACAAAATTCCCGAAGGACACCCATCAACCTTATGTCAAACTGTTAATAGTAAAAAAGATTCAAAAATAAAACAGTTAAACCAAAACACAAATAATCTAAAAATTATTAAATAATTTTTTAATTTATGGAAAAAATCAACTATCCTTTAAAGGTTGATACTAAAACTTTTAATAAAAATAATAATAAAGTTTTGTATGGTTTGCCAGATACTGTAGTATTTTGTAAAAAATGTGTAATATCAAATCAAAGACCTGTATCAACAATAGAATTCAAAAATAATCAAAAAGTAAAAAAAGAAACAATTCATTTTGATAAAAATGGAATTTGTGATGCTTGTAATTTTGCACAAAAAAAAAAGACGATTAATTGGGTAGATCGCTCTAAAGAATTAGAGGATCTGTGTAACAAACATAGAAAAAATGATGGGTCTTATGATTGTATTACTCCAGGTTCGGGTGGAAAAGATAGTTTTTATGCATCTCATATTCTTAGAACAAAATATAATATGAATCCTCTAACGGTAACTTGGGCACCAACCGTATACACAGAGTGGGGTTGGAGAAATTTTCAAAAATGGATAAATGCAGGTCATGACAACTATTTACTAACTCCAAATGGAAAAGCGCATCGAATATTAACGAGATTGTCAGTTGATCTTCTTCTTCATCCTTTTCATCCGTTTATTTTGGGTCAAAAATCTTTAGCAGCAAAGATAGCATTATCATTTAATATTCCTTTGATATTTTATGGAGAGGACGAAGCTGAGTATGGAAACCCAATTAGCTCAACCTACAAATCAGAAGTTAAACGTTCATTGTTTTCTATTAATAAAAAATCAAATTCAGAGATATTTTTAGGAGGCGTACCAGTAGATGAATTGATAGATAAGTTTGGTTTTAAAAAAGTTGATTTTAACCCTTATTTACCTGCAGATTTATCGAAAATAGAAAAAAATAAAATAGAATTTCACTACTTGGGCTATTATTTAAAATGGCATCCGCAAAGCTGTTATTATTATTCAGTCGAACATGGAAACTTTGAGGCTGCTCCAGAAAGGACCTCGGGCACTTATTCAAAATATAATAGCATAGATGATAAAATGGATGACTTACATTTTTATACAAGCTTAATAAAATTTGGAATAGGAAGAGCGACCTATGATGCTGCACAAGAAATAAGGTCAGGAGATATAACCAGAGACGAAGGTGTTTCCTTGGTTAAAAGATTTGATCAAGAGTACCCAAAAAGATTTTTACCTGAATTGCTTCAGTATCTTAGTTTACCTGAAAAGGAATTTCCTACTGCTAGTAAAATGTTTGAGAGCCCTTTAGTAGATAAAAAATATTTAGATCTTTTGTTTGACAATTTTAGATCACCTCATATGTGGCTTCACGAAAATGGAAATTGGCGATTAAAAAAAGAAGTATCTTAGTTATAATGCCAAAATTGAGATTAGTAGGAAGGTTAGATATAAAAGGACCAAATTTAATTAAAGGTGTTCATCTAGAAGGTTTGAGGGTTATTGGATCACCCAAAAAATATGCTTTAAAATATTATTTAGATGGAATAGACGAACTCATCTATATGGATACAGTGGCAACATTGTATGGAAGAAATAATTTACTAGAATTTGTAAAAGAAGTTGGAAAAAATGTTTTTATCCCTATTACCGTAGGCGGTGGTATAAGATCTGTAGATGATGCTTATAAATTTTTAAATGTCGGAGCAGACAAGGTGGCTGTAAATACTGCCGCAGTTCTAAATCCGAAAATTATTAAAGAAATTTCAAGAAGATTTGGTAGCCAATGTTTGGTTTTATCTATTGAAGCAAAAAAAATTCAAAATAATAAATGGGAGGTTTATACAAATAACGGCAGAGAAAAAACAGGCTTAGATGTGATTGAATGGGTGAAAACAGCAGCTTCATTAGGAGCGGGAGAAATACTTTTAACATCAATAGATCAAGAAGGTACAGGTAGAGGTTTTGATATAAGCCTAGTCAAAAATGTAAAAGAAAAAGTTAACATCCCAGTAATTGCGAGCGGTGGAATGGGGAAAAATGAAGACCTAATACAATTGATTAAAAGTTGTAAAGTAGATGCTGTTGCAATAGCCAACGTTCTGCATAAAAATATTTTAACAGTTAAAGAAATTAAAAATAATTTATCGTTAAAAAATTTTAAAATAAGAAAATGAGAGTAACAGTAATAGATTTAGGCATAGGTAATTTAATGAGTATTATAAGGGGATTGGAAAATTTTGGTGCTAAGGTTACTGTAACTTCAGATCCAAAAATAATTATAAACTCAACCCATGTTGTTTTGCCCGGAGATGGAGCTTTTAAATTTGCGATGGGGCAAATAGAAAAAAAAAATCTCTTAGAAATTCTAAAAAATTTTAATAAATCAAAATCACATTTGCTAGGAATTTGTATTGGGATGCAAATTTTGTTTGATGAAAGTACTGAATTTGGGTACTGCAAAGGATTAGGATTGATTTCGGGCAAAGTTATTCCAATTCCTAGCAAGTCTTTAGATGGCAATAAGTTGGTTTTGCCTCACATGGGCTGGAATAGTTTACACAAGTCAAATAATTTAAAAAATTGGGATGCAACTCTTTTAAAATCAAACAAGGAAACTGACGAAGTATATTTTATTCATTCATATATGGCCGCACCTTCTAATAATTCAGAAAGAGTTGCAGATTGCATTTATGGAGGACACAAAATAGCAGCTGTTGTAACGAAAAATAATATTACTGGATGTCAATTTCATCCTGAAAAAAGTGGCGAAGTTGGATTAAAAATAATAGAAAATTTTGTTAATAAAAAATAATTATTTAATTTTAAATTAAGTGCATTACCTAGATAAAAGAGATAGTAACGGCTTACTATTAACATACTCAGCTTTTGCTTTAGCGAATAAAATTTCAGTTTTTTGTTTTAAAAAAACTCAAGAAACCAGTATTTACAAAATTTTAAAAGAAAATTTTGAGAGTGAATATTTAGAAATTTATTTCAAAAAACTTTATTATGAAAATGTAATACCAATTGCTCACAAGATTGTTATTAATGAGTGGGAATTAAAAAATAATAAAAATCCTAATTTACATAAAATTAATATTAGAACCTTTTTAGCTAACAAATATTTAGAAGATTTTCTAATTTTAAATAAAATTAGATTTACAAATAATAATGATAGATTTTTTATTAAAAAAAAAATTTTAGAATTTTTAATAAATTTAAAATCTCTGTTAAAGAATATTAAAATAAAGTATTTTAAAAAAAATAAAAAAAATAAAAATTTTAGTGAATCCATCGGAGTAAGTTATTGCGATGGCATTGATCCGGATAAAAGATCAGATCTATGCTGGTTAGAAAATTCAGGAATTGACCCTAAAGATATTGTATTGTATTTTGATTATCATACACCATTAAATAAGTTTGAAAAAAAAGAAAATTTATACGATAGAATTAATAAGTATAAAATTAACAAGATTGAAGTTAGAGATTGGCATGATGATTCTAAAGTTAATTTTATAGAAGATTCAAAAAAAAAAATAAAAAATTTAGAAATTAAAAAAGTTGAAGAAAAGCAACTAAAAAAAATTTCTTTTGAGCTTCTAAAAAAAGTTAAGTTTTGGTATTTATTTTTTAAAAGTTTGAATATTAAAATTATATTAGATCACAATGAAATTGGGATAGACAATATTACTAAACAGTTAGCTTTATACAAATTGGACGGATGTTCGGTAGGGAAACTCAGATCTCACATTGGCAAGAATTCATATGATTTTTTAGGATTCTATCCTAATGATGTATTTTTTACACCCAGCAAAGATTCTGCAAATAGATTAATTAATCATTCTTTAAATAAATTTAAACATGTTTTAATTAGTGGATTTCCACAAAATTTGTTTACTGAAAATAATTTAAATGAATTAAATCAAATTAAAGGTTTTTTTAAAGGAAATAAAAAAAATTTTATAATTCTACTTTTAGATGCTGCTCATAGTGAAAACAAAACATTTTCATATACACAGATGATACCTACTAAATTACTCGATGATTTTTATGTTTCTATTTTAAACAAATTATCACAATTCGAAGATATTGGCGTAATAATTAAATCAAAAAGACTTAATTCATTTAAAAATTTAAAAAATGCTTATAAATTATCTTTAAATTTAAAAGAAAGAGGAATTACATATATAGTTGAAGATCCTTTTCAGAAAAACCCATCACTTTATTCAAATATTTCTGATTTAGTAATTGGAACAGGCATTTTCTATCCTTCTGCTTTAATTGATTGTTGCCTAAAAAAAAAGAAAAAAGGGATTTTTTTTGATATTGCTAACTTAAAATCAATAGAAAGTGACTGGTACAATTGGGCTGAAAAAAAAGTTATATTTAATAATATTGACGAGTTATCTGAAAATATTTTGCAATACAAGAACGGACAAAAAAATAATACTAGTTTTGGAAACTGGGAAAATCAAAAAGATATTTTAGACCCATATCAAGACGATTTAGGAAGTAAAAGAATAGGGAAGTATCTAAATACTTTGCTTAAGGGGTTTAAAAACAAGCTTTCTAGTTCAGAGGCAATCTCAGCTGCTAATAGTGAGTTTGTTAAAGTTTGGGGTAAAGACAAAATTTTAAATTAAAATAATATGAGTTTAAGAATTGTAGAGTTTGTTGATGAAATTAAAAATTTAAAACATTCTAACAATGAAAATATTATTGCATTAAATGTTTGTGCTCAGGGTTTTTTAAAAAGAAAAAAAATTAAATTTGAAAATTCTATAAATTTTTTTGGAATGGATGGGCATATATCTATTTTACGAGAATCTAAAAAAATAATGGATATTTTGAATCAATATATTAATTTTAAAGATAAAAATAATATTAGTTTATCTTACAACGATGGTTTTAAAAATTATCTTTTATTTTATTTAAGATATATACTAATCCTTCTTTATATAATTGAAAAAGCAATTAAAAAATATAAACCAAAAGAAATTATTATTCCAGAATCTACTCCAATTGAAAATTTTGATTATTATTGCTCTTCAAAAGACAGGCTGCTTGGGCATTTGGTAAAAAAGTATATTTATGCAAACAATCTAAGCATTAAAATAATAGAAGAAAAGAATGAAACAAAAAGATCATTTTTAAAAATTGATTATTTTAAAAAAATATCAAAAAAATTAATTTTTTGTGTTTCGTATTTAATATTTAAATATTTTTTTAATAAAAAAAATACCTATTTGGTTACTAACGATTCTAATAATTTTAGTAATGTTGTTAATAAAATAAAAAGTGAAAAACCAGAACTGAAACCAATATTTTTAAGCTTATCAAAAAAAGGCTTTAAGAAATATTTACCAAATTTTTTAAATGGCTCAGCTTTTAATCTATTTATTAATGATGCTTTAAAAGAAAGCTCAAATGATAACATAATTGAAAAAAATATAAAAAATTTTGTAACATCTTTTTCTAGTGATCATAAATCATTTAAGCAAATTAATTATCTAAATGTCGATTTAGGAGATGAAATAAATATTTATGTTTCCAATGTAATCAACAAAGCTCTTAAGGAATTTAATTCTCAAGCAAATTTTTTGGTAAAAATTATAAAAACTATAAAACCAAAATTTATGATTTCACAACATACACATTTACTAGGTGGAGTTTTTGGTGAACTTGGTAATATTTATAATATTCCAGCGATGGTGATCTCTCACGGGTCACACGTTTCTCCATCATCAAAAGATGCTTTGCAAGAGTCGCAAAGTCTTGCGAGAATTATGATAAGTAAAAATTATACTTACATAGCAGCGCAGAACCCTCATATGTTGAAGTTTTTAAAAGATAACAAATATCAGGATAGTCAAATTATAATTACCGAACCTTTGCTTTATAATAAAGGCAATTATTCATTAGAAAAGTCAAAAAAAATTAAAAAGCAAATATTAAAAGAACATTCAAATAAAAAAATTATTTTACATGCCGGCACTCCTAAAATGCGAGGTAATAATAGACTTTTTATTTATGAAACAGTTGATGAATATATTAAAAATATTAATGACATGATAAAAATTTTTGAAAAGAAACAAAATATTTTTTTTGCTATAAAATATCGTGAAAATCCAAGAATCACACTTAAAGATTTTAAAGAATTAATAAACGAATCAAATAACTGTAAAATATTTACAAAAGGTAGTTTAACAGAATTTTTATCAATCACAGATGTTATGGTTAGTTATTCATCAACAGCAATAGATGAAGCTCTTTACAATAAAATACCTACAATTCTGTATGATCCTGATAACAAGTATTCACATATTTCAACTTCAGAAATGATGGTGAATACATCTAACTCAAAAAATGGTATTTTCTACTTCTCAAAAATAAATGAATTAAATTTAAACATTGATAAAATTATTCAAAACTCTGAGAAATTAAAAAAAGATGATTTTGTTTGGAAACAACATGATTTTAATAATACTAATGAAAAAAAAAAGTGGCTTTTTTGTTTAAATAAATAGGAAACTATTAAGGAGATAATCTTATGAAAATTTTGGTAATAGGAACAGGAATGTATGTATCAGGCAGAAATACAGACAGTTATGGAACCATTTTTCCTTCAATAATTGAGTTTCAAAGGGCAAACAGATTAAAAAATTTAGAAATTTTATTTGTTGGAAAAAATATTTCTAATACCTCGGCGTCTAAGAAAAAAATCTTACAGGCGCTAAAAATTTCGAATGTTAAAATGAAGTTAAACTTTTATCCAGAAAACAAAAAAAATAAAAATTATGATTATAAATATATATTGAAAAATGAAAAAAATTTAAGTTGCGTTATAGTTGCTGTCCCAGACCATTTGCATTTTAAAATAGTAGATGAATGTTTAAGTTATAATTTGCACACCTTGGTGGTAAAACCATTTACTACAAAATTAATTGAAGCCAAAAAATTGATAAAAAAACAAACTATAAAAAAATTGCATGGTTTAGTTGAATTTCACAAACGCTTTGACAAACACAATTTGCTTTTAAAGAATACATATGAAAGTAAAAAACTTGGAGATCCATTGTATTTTAATGTTGAATATAGTCAGAAAAAAATTATTCCTGAAAAAATATTTAGAAGTTGGGCCTCAAAAACGAATGTAATTCAGTATTTAGGTGTTCATTATATAGACTTAGTTTATTTTATTACAAAGGCTAAACCATTAAGAGTTATGGCGATGGGTCAAAAGAACTGGCTTAAGAGAAAAAAAATTAACACTTATGATTCTATACAATGTTTAATAGAATGGAAAACGAAATCAAATATAATTTTTAATCAAACTCTAGTTGTTAATTGGATTGATCCCAACAGCGCGACTTCAATGTCATATCAAAAAATTAAATTTTGTGGAACAAAAGGAAACTATGAATCAGATCAAAAGGTTAGAGGAATAAAGATAGTTTCTGATGAAAATGAAATACAAGAACCTAATCCAGACTTTTGTCAATTGTTTTATTCTGAAAACAAAGATGCTCATTGGAAAGGTTATGGAATTAAAAGTGTTTTTAATTTTTTAAATGGTATTAAAGTGTCAGCTAATAAAAAATTTAAACTTGATCAAGTTTTTGGTCACAATTGTGCAAATTTTAGAGATGCAATGGTATCAACTGCAGTTGTCGAGGCAGCAACAAAAAGTTTAAAAAAAAATTTTAACTGGCAAAAAATAAATTTAAAATGAAACCAAAAATTTATGCAATGATACCAGCGCGGATTGGAAGTCAAAGATTGAAATTAAAAAATCTTTCATTTATTAATAAAAAACCTTTGATTTATTATGCCATTAAAGCTGCAAAAACGGCAAAAATCTTTAATAAAATATATGTAAATTCTGATGATAGCTTATTTTCTAAAATAGCAAAAAGATATGGAGTTAGTTTTTATAAACGTCCAAAAAAACTAGGTACATCAAAAACTAAAAGCGACAGCGTTGTTAATGATTTTATTAATAAATTTCCTGAGTCTGATATTTTGGTATGGGTTAATTCAACCGCTCCATTACAAACAGGTTTAGAAATTAAAAAAATAGTAAATTTTTTTGTTAAAAAAAAAATTGATTCCCTTATTACTGTAGAAAATAAACAGATTCATTGTAATTTTAATAATAAACCACTTAACTACATTAAAAATGCTAAATTTGCGAGAACTCAAGACTTAAAAAAAATTCAAACATTTGTTTATTCTTTAATGATTTGGAAAAATAAAACTTTTTTAAAAAAATATAAAAAGGATAAAAATGCTATTTTGTGTGGAAAAACATTTTTTTATCCCGTTGAAGGTTCAAGCACGATAATGATCAAAAAACTAGAGGATTTAAAATTAGCTAATTATTTAATTAAATCTAAATCAAAAAAATTCTTTTTAAAATATGATAAAACTGCAAATTCTTTTTTTTCAAAAAAAAGTTAATTTAAAAATTAAATGGCAAAAATTATTTCTTTAAAAGCATTTGATATTCGTTTTCCAACTTCGAAACAATCTGACGGCTCAGATGCGATGAATCCAAACCCGGATTATTCATCAGCCTATTGTATTCTTAAAACTGACCACGAAAAAAAATTAGAAGGTCATGGAATGACCTTTACCATTGGTCGTGGCAATGATTTATGTGTTGAGGCGATTAGGTTGCTCGAACCATTTATTGTAGGTCAAAATCTTAACAATTTAAAAAATGATCTTGGTCCTATATGGAGAAAAATGACTGATGATAGCCACTTAAGATGGCTTGGTCCACATAAGGGCGTTATTCACCTAGCAATAGCTGCGGTAATGAATGCTGTCTGGGATTTAGTAGCAAAATTACATGAAAAACCTGTTTGGGAATTATTATCAAAAATGGAATCCGAAGAAATTATAAATTTAGTTAATTGGAAATATATTTCTGACGAAATTAAACCTGAAGAAGCCAAAAAACATTTAGAAAAAACTTTATCGGGAGTTGATTCCAAAATTGAATATATTAAGAAAAATGGTTATCCCGCTTATACAACAAGCACAGGATGGATAGGTTACAAGGATGAAAAAATTAAACTTTTACTCAAGGACGCTATTTCAAAGGGTTGGAATTATTTCAAAATGAAAGTTGGATCTGGACTAGATAATGATATTAGAAGATCAAAAATGATAAGAGAAATAATAGGACCAAATAGATATTTAATGATGGATGCTAATCAAGCATGGGGTGTAGACGAGGCGATTGAAAATATGAAAGTTCTTTCAAAATTTAAACCAGCCTGGATTGAAGAACCAACAAGTCCTGATGATATTTTGGGCCACGCAAAAATTGCAAGAGAGTTAAAAAATATTCCAGTGGCTACTGGAGAACACTGTCATAATGCAGTTATGTTTAAACAATTTATGCAAGCCAAAGCCATGCAAGTATGTCAGTTGGACAGTTGTAGACTTGCAAGTATAAACGAAATTATTGCCGTTTTATTGCTTGCCTGGAAATTTAATATTAAAGTTTGTCCACATGCCGGAGGAGTAGGTTTATGTGAGTATGTTCAACATATTTCTATGTTTGATTTCACTAGAATCTCGAATTCTACAGAAGGAAAGGTTCTAGAATACATTGACCATTTGCATGAGCACTTTGTAGACCCTGTTGTAGTAAAAAATGGCTTCTATCAAGCCCCTACTCAGCCAGGATACTCTATACAAATGAAAAAGGAAACTTTACAAGATTACAATTTTCAAACTGGGAAAATATGGAATTAAAATTATGAAAAAGCCAACAGTGTCAATAATTATTAGAACAAAAAATGAGGAGAGATGGATAACCTCTTGCTTACAAAGTATATTTAAACAAAGTTTTAAAAATTTTGAAATAATTATCGTAGATAATCAAAGTAATGACAAAACACTAGAAAAAGCAAAAAAATTTAAGATTAGCAAGATTTTACATATTAAAGATTATCTACCTGGAAAAGCACTTAATCTTGGAATAGAAAATTCAAAAGGTAAATACATTGTTTGTTTATCAGCGCATGCTATACCAATTAATAATAATTGGCTCAAATTTCTTGTTAATGCCATTGAGGAAAATTCAAAATTTGCAGGAGTTTATGGCAGACAGGAGCCAATGTCTTTTTCAACCGATGCTGACAAAAGAGATATGTTTATAGTATTTGGTTTAGACAGAAAAATTCAATCGAATGATAGTTTTTTTCATAATGCAAATTCAATTATTCGAAAAAACGTTTGGAATAAAATTAAATTTAATTCAAAAGTTACTAATATAGAAGATAGATTATGGGCCCAAAATATTATTAACAAAGGATACAAAATTCTCTATGAACCAAAAGCAAGCGTCTACCATTTTCATGGAATTCATCAGGATGGAAATATTAAAAGATTAAATAATGTAATTAATATAATTGAAACAAGTCAAAAAAAATATAAACCTGGAAAAATAAATCCAAAAAGAAAAAAAATTATTGCTATTATTCCTGTTCGAGGCGTGCTCCAAAAAATCTCAAAAAAATATTTAATTGAACACACAATAAAGGCTGCAAAAAAATCTAAATTTATAAGTGAAGTTTTTGTTTCAACTGATTTAAAATCAACGGCAAATATAGTAAAATCCTTGGGTGCTAAATGTCCTTTTATAAGACCAGAAAAATTGTCTGACCCATCAGTAAATTTAGATGTAGTTCAGAAATATTCACTTCAGGAAATTGAGAAAAATGGAATTTTACCAGATCTAGTAGTTCATCTTGAAGAAACTTTTCCATTTCGTGCTGTCGGATTGATTGATGAAATGATAACTAAAATATTGGAAGGTGGACACGATACCGTTATTGCCGCTAAAAAGGAATTTGGTTCTATTTGGCATGAGAATGAAAAAAATGAATTAAACAGAATAGATATGGGAGATATTCCTAGAGATTTAAAAGAAAAAAATCTAGTTGGGGTTAAAGGCTTATGTTGTGTTACTCATCCCGAATTTATTCGAAAAGGAAAATTGTTTGGGAAAAAAATTGGACTTTTTGAGTATAAAAATCAAATAGGCGGATTTGAAGTAAGAGGAAAAGATAATTTATTGTTAGCATCTAAAATCATTAAAAATTTTAATAATTAATTTTTTTAAATTAGTGAACATTAAGCCAAAATTAGTTTTAGTAAACAATGAAAAAATTTTTTTTAGCAAAAATAATTTTTTTTGCGATAACATTGATATGAAATCAATTCCAGAAGAATTAGAAAAAAGTTTTGAAATTGAAACAATAGCAAGAAGCTCTAAAATTAATAGATCGCATAAAATAAATATAGAAAAAATAAATTTAGCAAAAAATTTATTTGGATTTTTATATAATATTTACAAAACTTTCAAAAACAATGATGTGAAATATTTGTTAATATCAATAACGCCTTATACTTTTTGTGCATATTTATTATTGTTTTTGTTTAAAAAAAAAACGTATGTTTATTTGAGAAGCAATGGCTATGAAGAATATAAAGCAATATTGGGATTTATCGGTCCATTGATTTATCATCTAATGTTTATTTTGGTAACTTATAAATCCAATATTATTACTTGCCAATCTAGATTAGTAAAAAAAAGAGCAAATTTAGTTTTTCCATCAGAAATAGATTCAACCTGGAAAGCAAATATTTTACCAGCTGTTCTAGACCAACCGAGACTATTATATGTTGGTAGAATTAAAATAGAAAAGGGAATATTTTCTTTAATAAAATTAATTAATGAAATTAGTGAAGATATAAACCTTTCAATAGTAGGCAGAAAAGAAGGAAAAGATTTATCTAGTAAAAAAATTAACTACCTTGGATATGGGTTTGACTCTAATAATTTAAAGAAAATTTATGATGATCATAATATATTAATTTTACCATCTTTCACGGAAGCTCATCCAAAAATTATTGATGAGGCTTTATCAAGATTTAGGCCTATTATTATTTTTAAAGAAATAGAACATATTATCGGAGATAGAAAAGGTATATTTGTTACAAATAGAGATTCGAACTCACTTAAAAAACTAATTTACTATATAATGCAAAATTATAATAATATTCAAAAAAAAATTGAAGAAAATAAACTTCCAACAAAAGAAAAATTTATTAAAGATTTAGTAAATATCATTAATGCATAAAATTTTAGTAACAGGTTCAGCGGGATTTATCGGATACCATGTCGCGTTAAAATTAATAAAAAAAAGTAACTATAAAATTATTGGCATTGATAATCTAAATAATTATTATGACAAAAAATTGAAATTAAATAGAACAAGAGAGTTAAAAAAAAATTTAATCAATAAAACAAAATATAAATTTTATAAAATAGATATATGTGATAAAAAGAAGCTTAGTCGATTATTTAGAAAATACAAATTTAAGAAAGTATTGCATTTAGCGGCGCAAGCTGGTGTTCGTTTTTCAATTAAACAACCTGATCAATATATAAATAGTAATTTGGTTGGTTTTTTTAATATTCTTGATTTGTGTAAAGAATATAAAGTTGATCATCTAGTATACGCAAGTAGTAGTAGTGTTTATGGCTCAAACAAAAAATTTCCATTCAGTGAAGCCGATAAAGTTGATCATCCAATTCAGCTGTATGCTGCAACAAAAAGATCAAATGAATTAATGGCACATAGCTATAGTTCACTTTATAAAATTCCCACAACCGGCTTGCGTTTTTTTACTGTTTATGGACCTTGGGGTAGACCGGATATGGCTTTATATAAATTTGTCAAAAATATTTTTTTAGGTAAACCAATAAAAATTTATAACAGAGGAAAACATTACAGAGATTTTACCTACATAGAAGATTGTGTCGTAGCAATAATAAAAGTTTTAAATAAAAAACCCAAAATTTCAAAAATCACAAATAGAAATAATAATCCTTCTGAAAGCATGGCTCCCTTTAGAATTATTAATGTAGGTAATAGTAAAACAGTGAGTTTACTTACATATATAAACAAAATTGAAAACATTATTGGTAAAAAAGCTAAAAAAATTTTTTTAGGTCTTCAAAAAGGCGATATTTTAAAAACAAAAGCCAGCATTATTGAAGCGAAGAAAATTCTAAATTATAAAAGCAAAACTTCTTTAGATGAAGGTTTAGAAAATTTTATAAATTGGTACAAAAAATACAATAAGATCAAATAGTTTTATTTAATCAATACCGCTATGAGAAAATGGTATAAATATTTTTTAGTTTTTGGGGCTAAAGAGCACACAAATATTAAAAAACATCAGAAATTTGATGAATTTGAAAAAGCAATGGGAGGATATGAATCTAATGAATTCTATCAAGATAGAGATAAATTTTTTTCAAAATATTTACGCGGTCGATTTGTGAATTATAAAAATTATTTAGAAAATAATTTAGTTGGGGATGAAAAAATTTTCTCTATCGCCAGTGGTAGATGTATAAATGAACTTTTGCTTATAGAAAAAGATTTTAATGTTACATGTTCAGATCTAGATATCCCTAAAAGTTATTATTCGGCTAAAAAAATTTTTGGTGATTTTAATTATAAAACCTTAGATATTCTCAATTCTTTTACGCAAGAAAGATATAGTTGTATTTTATCGCTAGGTATAGTTTATGCTTTTTCAAAAAATGAATTAGAAAAATTTTTTACGAATATAAATAAGAGTTTAGAAATTGATGGTATTTTAATTCTAGACTCAAGTTCCAGTGCAAACAATTTTTTAACTTTTTTGTTTGATAGAATATATTTAAAATTAGAAAATTTTTTAATATCATTAATTTTAAATATATTGGGAAAAAAAAATTCTACTGGAATAAGGCATCACGGTTATAAATTTACAAATTCAGAGATAATAGAACTTGCTAAAAAAAAGGGTTTCGAAATAGTACACAAAAATTCACAAGATTATTTAACAGAAATATCAAGGAGCAAAATTGTGAATAAGTTGATTAAATATATTCCAATAAGCAAATATTTTTTCCTGTTAATTGGAAGATTTATGCCGTATCTACGTTTTTTTAAGTTTAAAAAGATAAAAGATATTTAAGAACAAATGCAAGAAATTTTTTGTACAGTTGGACCATCTTCTTTAAATAGCAAGTTTCTAAAAGGCATTAAAGGAAAAGGTGTTAAACTTTTAAGAATAAATTTGTCTCATACAAAAGTTAGTAAACTTAAAAAGGTAATTAAATTAATAAAAAGAAATACCAATATCCCGATTTGTATAGATACCGAAGGAGCTCAAATCAGAACAGTTTGCAACTCAAGAAAGTTTTTTAAATTAAATAAAATTATAACAATAAATAATAAAAAAACTTCAAAAAACTTATCTTTCTATCCAAATATTTTTCAAAACTTAAGAAAAAATTTAATATTGGATATAGGTTTTGAAGGATTAAAAATTAAAATAATCAATAAAACAAAAAATAAAATGATAGGCAAAGTAATAAATTCAGGTTATTTGGATAAAAACAAAGGAGTGCATATAGTTAATTACAAAATAAAATTGCCGCCTCTAACCCAAAAAGACTTAAAATGTATTGAGATTGCAAAAAAAGAAGGAATAAAAAATTATGCTTTATCATTTACAAATACCGCCAATGATGTTCGACATTTTAACAAGCTTTTAACTGGATATAAAAAAATTTTTAAAATAGAAACTAGAAATGCAGTTAAAAATTTAAAATCTATTTTAAATTTATGTGATTCTATATTAATAGATAGAGGCGATTTATCTAAAGATATAAATTTAATTAAAATTCCTTTTATCCAAAGAAAAATACATAAAATAGCTAGAAGAAAAAATAAAAAAGTTTATATTGCAACAAATCTATTAGAGTCCATGGTAAAGGAAGCTTATCCAACAAGAGCCGAAATTAATGATATTTACAATTGTTTAGAACTTGGTGCTAGCGGCTTAGTCTTGGCTGCAGAAACAGCAATAGGAAAATGGCCATTAGTTTGCGTAAATATTTTATCTTCAATGATTAAAAATTATAAAAGTATAAAATAAAAATTTTTATGGAAATAAAAGGAAAACCATTAATTATTGTTAGTCACCCTAGAAGTGGATCTCATTTTTTAATTAATTCAATAAGACAGAATGCAGACAATTTGTTTGGCGTGCAAAAACCTTTTTTTGCTTTAGATTCTTTGCTTGTACCTGGAGATAAAAGCGTAGCAGAAAATTTCTATAAGTGGTTTACAGAAACAGTAGCTTTAAATAAAACTCCAGTTATTGAGGCAAAATGTCTTAAAGAAGACTGCGAAGCTTTTGTAAAAAAAATGCCAGAAAGCAGATTAGACGTTAAAATTATTAAACATATTTTGAAAGAGGGTATATTTATTAATTTGATTAGGGATCCGAGAGAAAGTCTTTTATCTTGGTACAAATTAAGCAAAAGTGGGGGCGCAATGGCTTTCAGCGCTTCAAAAGTGCGACTTAGTAATTTGAACTTTAAAGATTTTTTTGAACTTCCAAATATTCACAAGCTTACTTATAGAGATTTTAACGATTATGATACTTCAACAATAAAATTTTGTGCTTATCACCATTTTAGCTGGAGAAAAAACTTGGGAGATAAAGGTTTGTTTGTTTACTATAGAGAACTAAACGGTGATTTTCAAAATACTATAAAAAAAGTTTTTGATTTTTTAAAAAAAAATTTTAATTATAATAAATGGCCCGCTAATTATGTTAGACCTCCTGACGCTTCTAGATCAAGATATTATAGAAAATTTGGAAAATTAATAAAGAGATTCGAAAAAATATTTTATTCAAATTTTTTTAAACAAATATTTAAAAAATTTTTTAACTTTGAATTGGAAAATTTAAAAAAGACAATAGATTCAGCGTTTTTATCAAGCCAATTGCCTTTGATAGATAAAAATTATAAACCCGAAAAAGAAACTAACGATTTGATTATAAAACTTTACAACGAAGCTTACAAAGAATATTCAGGTGATTTACAAAAATACTTCGAGTAAATAATATAAAAATTAATATTAAATAAATTATGAAAATAACGGTATTAGGTGGCAGTGGTTTTGTTGGTTCGCATGTTGCGGATAAACTTACAGAAGCAGGTCATAAAGTAATTGTGTATGATTTAAGAAGAAGCAAATTTTTAAAAAAAAATCAAAAAATGATTGTTGGTGATATTTTAAACAAAAAATTATTGGAAAAAGCTATTTCTAAATCAGATATTGTTTACAATTTTGCTGCTATAGCTGATATAGATCAATCAATCTCTTTGCCAGTTGAAACCGCAAAAACTAATATATTAGGAGAGTTAAATGTTTTGGAATTGTGTAAAAAATATTCAATAAAAAGACATGTTTTTGCTAGTACTATATATGTTTATAGTTTAAGTGGAAATTTTTATAGATGTTCAAAACAAGCAGCAGAAAGTTTTATTGAAGAATATAATAAACTTCACAATCTTAATTATACAATTTTGAGGTTCGGTTCATTATATGGACCAAGATCGGATAATACTAATGGTATATATAGAATTATTAGATCGGCATTAAAGAGAAAGAAGATGGTTTATGAAGGTAACAAAAAAGCAATTAGGGAATATATACATGTAGAAGACGCTGCAAATTCAAGTGTTAAAATTTTAAATTCAAAATATAAAAATAAAAACTTAATTTTAACAGGTCAGCGACCAAAAAGAGTTTATGATGTAATGAAAATGATATCTGAAATTTTAGGATTAAATAAGAAATTTCTATTTAAAAATAAATCAAGCAGTGGACATTATATTAAAACCCCATACACCTATATCCCAAAAATAGCTAAAAAGTTTTCTCAAAAAGTACAAATAGATCTTGAAAAAGGTTTATCCCAACTAATTGAAGAAATTAAAAAAGAAAAAAATTGAAAAAACTAGCAAAATCATTTGTGAATCAATTAATTAAACTTTTAATTAAAGCATTAAAGGGATTTAATATTGGAAGATATATAATTGAGCAATTGAATTTATATGTATCAAAAATTATTATAAAAATTCCTGGTACTGAAGTTAATTTAAAATTTTATAGCCCAAATAGACTTAATATTTTTAGAATTAAAACTTTTTTTTCAAAAGAACCCGAGACAATTGATTGGATAAATAATTTTGAAGAAAATTCTACTTTTTTCGATATAGGAGCTAATATCGGACTTTATTCATGCTATGCTGCAAAAAAAAAGAATTGCAATGTAATAGCTTTTGAGCCTTCTGTTTTTAATTTAGAACTTTTAGCAAAAAATATTTATCTAAACTTATTATCCAGCAAGATAACTGTAATACCAACTCCAATTAGCAATATAACGCAAATCTCTGAATTTAATATGTCAACAACAGAAGCGGGAGGGGCCTTATCAACTTTTGGAGAAACTTATACCCATGATGGAACAAAAATAAATAACAATTTTAATTATAAGATGCCTGGTACTACATTAGATAAAATAGTTAGTTTTTATAAATTAAATAAACCAAAATATATAAAAATTGATGTTGATGGCATCGAACATTTAATCCTAGAGGGTGCTGGAGAAATTTTAAAAGAAACCAAAAGCGTACTAGTTGAAGTAAATGATAAGTTTATTCTTCAGGCAGACAAAGTTCAGAAAATAATGAAAGATAATGGTTTTGAAATGACTGAAAAAAAACAATCTAAATTAATAGCAGAATCAAAAGAGGTAAAAAACATATTCAATCAAATTTGGATTAGAAAAAATTAATTATGATATCAAATCATCTATATAAAATAAAAAGGACATCTAATTATGATTTTTTAAATAGAAAGAAATTTATAAGATTAGATAGAAATGAAAGAAATTTTCCATTTTCAAAAAAAGTTTTAAAAGAATTAAAAAAAACTATTGGTAACTATTCCTTACAAGCATACCCTGCAGATAAAAAAAAACTTATTGTTAAACTTGCATTATCAGAAAAATTAAATGCCAAATATATTGAAATTGTGCCAGGGGCAGATTCTGCTTTAAAATATATTTTTGAACTTTTTTCCTTTAACAAAAGTAGTTTGTCCTCAATATATCCCACGTATGGTATGATAGATATTTATGCTAAAATTTATAAGTCAAAATTAAATAAAGTACAAAATAATAAAAAAAATTTTGATTTTAAATCTTATTTTAAACCAAAAACAAAATGGATATATATAGCAAATCCAAATCAACCAGACGGTAAAATAATTTTAAAAGAAAATATTATAAAAATTTTAAAGAAAGCAACTCAAAAAAAAATATTAGTAGTTGTAGATGAAGCTTATATCCAATTTAGCACACAAAACACGCTAACGAGCTTAGTAAAAAGATTTAGCAACTTAGTAATATTAAAAACTTTTTCAAAATTTCCTGGTTTAGCAGGTTTGCGAATTGGATATATTGCAGCCAATCCTAAGTTCATTAAAGTGTTTAATACGGTAAGACCAATATTTGATATATCATCCTTGTCTATTTCTATAGCAGAATATTTTGTTAAAAACAGAAATAGTGAAAATTTATATATTCAGGAAATTAAAAGATCAAAAAACTATATGATCAATCAATGCAAAAAAAGAAAACTTAATTTTATTAATACAGAAACTAATTTCTTCTATATTAAAATACCACCAACCAAGTTAAAAAAGATTCATAATAGACTAATAAAAAGCAGGATATTAGTACGATCTAATTTATTGGGAAATTTTAGTGTTATAAAGAATACTATTAGAATAACTCTATGTGAGATAAAAATTTTAAGCAAATTGTTTAAAATTCTTGATAGAATGGGATTGAACAAATGATTTGTGCTTTAGTCATCGGACGCGCCGGAAGCAGAGGATTTCCAAAAAAAAATATTACAGAAGTTTTTGGTAGAAAACTTTGTGAATATCCTATTCTAGCTGCGAAAAATTCAAAAAAAATTAATCAAGTTTATGTATCAACAGACTGTCCAGAAATTACTAAAATTAGTTTAAAGCATAAAGTTAACATAATTAACAGACCAGAAGAATTAGCAACCAATGAAGCATTGGGAGAGAATGTATTTAGACATGGTTATTTGCATATAAAAAATTTGTTAGAAAAAAAAAAAGAAACTATAGAAATTATGGTTTTGCTTTTTGCAAATGCTCCAACAGTTTCTCCAAAAATGATTGACGAGGGAATAAGAATTTTACGTTCAGATAAAAATGTAGATTCAGCAGTAAGCACTTCTGTTTACAATATGTGGAGCCCATTGCGAGCAAGAAAAATTAATGATTCAGGTTTGTTGAAGCCTTTCGTGCCCTTCGAAACATTTGGCGATCCTAAAACTTTAAATTGTGACAGAGATTCACAAGGAGAAGTGCATTTTGCAGATATGTCTGTTTCAGTAGTAAGACCCAAATGTTTAGAAAATATGTCAGAAGGATTATTGCCACAAAAATGGATGGGACAAAATATTAAAGCCATAAAATCTTGGGGAGGCTGTGATGTTGATTATGAATGGCAGATTCCAGGAGTAGAATACTGGCTTAAAAAAAATAAAATTAATTATGAAGATTGAAAAAAGACCTTACGATAAAAACAAGAGTTTTGTTAATTTTAAATCCAAAACTAAAGATGAAAATTATAATGCAGTAATAGATAAAATAAAAACTGTACTGTCTGATAAAAATAAAATTAGAAAGTTGGATAAGGATAAAAAAAAAATAATAAATTATTTAAACAAAGATCTAATTGAAAATAAAAGGACCGATAGACCAAAATTTCAATTAACGCCAAATATTACTAAAGAGATAAGCTTATTAGAAGAAAAAGACATTTTAAGATATCTTTTGCACAGATATAGATACGATATTTATCCTTTAATACTTCAAATGGATGATTATCCACCCTATTTACAAATAGAACCTACTTCATTTTGTAACTTTAGATGCGTATTTTGTTTTCAATCAAATAAAGATTTCTCAAAAAGATCAAGTGGATATATGGGGCATATGAAATTGGAAACATTCAAATCAGTTGTCGATCAAGCAGAAGGTAATGTTGAATTTATCTCTTTGGCATCCAGAGGAGAACCTCTTATATGCAGGGAAATAGATAAGATGCTTTTATATGCTAGTGGTAAATTTTTAAATCTTAAAATAAATACTAATGCATCAATTTTAAATGAAAAAAGAGCTCATGCTATATTGCAAAGCGATGTTAGAACTTTAGTTTTTTCAGCTGATGCTGCGGACAAAAAACTATATAGTAAATTAAGAGTAAATGGAAAATTGGATAAGGTTGTTGCAAATATAACTCAGTTTAAAAAAATAAAAGAGAAGCACTATCCAAAAGCAAAAATAATTACAAGAGTCTCTGGAGTTAAAGTTAGTCGACAGCAAAAATTTAGCGACATGGAGAAATTCTGGAAAGATATGGTTGATCAAGTAGCATTTGTTGACTATTGCCCGTGGGAAAATGTTTATGCAAGCAAAATAAATAAATTAACTAAACCTTGTTCAGAACTTTGGAGAAGAATGTATGTATGGTGGGATGGCAAGACTAATCCTTGCGAAGTAGATTATAAATCAGATCTTACTCCGGGTGATATTTTTAATAAAAATATTTCACAACTATGGAAATCGCCCGTTTATCAAAATATTAGGAAAAAACATTTGTCAAAACAAAGAAAAGTCATTGAACCGTGTAGCAGATGTTTTTCAGTGTAGTTTCATGATAATTAAAAATAATCTTCATTTAAAAGAAATTAAAAGAATTAGGGTTTCAGAGGGTAGAGATTTAGAAAAGGGTTTGAGGCTCGATAGAAATGAAAAAGTCGATTTATGGCCAGAAGATTTTATTCAAAAAGTCTTGTCTAGCAAACCCAAAAGTTTTTTTAGTACTTACCCAGAAATTTCCGCTCTTTATCAAAAGATAGCTAAATTTAACAATGTTGAAGAAAGTCAAATATTAATTACTTCGGGTATTGATGGTTCAATTAAAAATCTTTTTTCTGTATTGTTAAAAGCCGGTGATACCGTTGGCGTCTTCAGCCCTACATATTTGATGTATGAGGTTTATTCCAAAATTTACAATGTAAATTGCTTTCAAATTAGATATTCGTCTGATTACAAAATTTTGCAAGACGATCTAGATAAATTTTTTCATCAGAAACCCAAAATACTTTTTGTTCCAAACCCCAATCAACCTATTGAAAGTTCACTAGATTTAAAAGAATTAGAAAATTTAGCTAAAAGATGCAAAAAAATTGAATGTTTTTTAGTACTTGATGAAGCTTATTATCATCTAGGCGCGGACACGGGAATTGATTTAATAAAAAATTATGACAACGTTATTATAATTAGAACTTTTTCAAAAGCATTCGGTGTTCCTTCTATTAGAACAGGATATACAGTTTCCACAAAATATAATATGGAAATTATATCTAAAACGCGGATGGCTCACGAAATGAATTCTGTAAGCATAGCTGTAGCTGAATATCTTTTAGATAATTTTGATATAGTTAAAGAATATTGTGAAAAGATTAAATCCTCAAGAAATTCAATTTTAAAAGCATTAAATAATCTTGGCTTAAATGTGAGAGGCAAGCATGGAAACTATATTTTAGTCACTTTCAAGAATGAGGAGACAGCTAAGGGTGCGGTTAAATTTTTAAAAGATAAACTTATTTATGTTAAGGGTCCGTATTTAAAGCCTTGGAATATGTGCATTTGTTTTACAGTTGGTCCACAAGAGCATATGAAAAAGTTTTTACTAGCAATGGAAGAAGCAAAAAAAGAAAAAATATTTTAATTTAATTTTATATGAAAAAAATAATTATTACCGGTGGCCTTGGTTATATTGGATCACAAATTGCAAAAAAACTAATTAAAAAAAAATATAAAGTAATAATTTTAGATAATTTTTTGACCAATACTTCAAAAAAAATTGAAGGTGCAGAAATAATTAAGTGCGATATAACAAGTTTTGAAAATTTATCCAAAATAAAAATAGAAGAAGCGGACGCAATTCTTCATTTGGCCGCACAATCTTCAGGACCAAACTCTTACAACAATCCCGAGCTTGATATTAAAATAAATGTTTTGGGAACGGTAAATATAATTAATTTTTGTAAAAAAAATAAAATAAAAAAATTTATCTATGCTTCATCATTTACAGTATATGGTGATAACAAGAATGAAATTTTAGATGAGAATTGTGAGTGCAATCCTAAATCTTTTTATGCCATTTCAAAATATGCATCAGAAAAATATTTACAATTATTGTGCAATAAGTTTTCAATAAAATGGAATATTTTAAGAATGTTCAATGTTTATGGTCCAGGGCAAGATATATCTAGAGCTGATCAGGGCATAGTATCCATATATTTAAATTATATTAAGAATCAAAATACATTACCTGTAAAGGGTAGTTTGGAAAGATTTAGAGATCCTATATTTATAGATGATGTAGTTGATGCATGGATAATTTGTTTAGAAGATAAAGAAAATTTTAATCAAATTTTTAATCTTGGCTCTGGTGAAAAAATATATGTCAAAGAAATGATAGATGAGATTGTGAAATTGTACAAAAAACAAGACATTATAAAAATAAATGTTGTGGATTCTACCCCTGGTGATATTGGAGGTTGTTACGCAAATATTAAAAAAATTAATAAGTTATTATTATTTTCACCAAAAATAAAATTTAGAGAAGGAATAAAGCTTTTTAAAAATTGGGCAGACTCTCTTTAAAATTTTATGTCAATTGTTGAGCATCAAACTCATATATTAAAAAAAATAAAAAAATACTTAGGTAAAACTAATCTAAGTAAAGTTGATACTGACAAAAGCTCCCTTTGTTATTTTGTAGGATGGGATATTTCTGCTGGCTTGTCTAAGATTAGAACGGAAATTAATCTATGTAAGTTTTATATTTTTTTAAAAATTTACTTAAGAGATTTAATCGGTATTGGTTATCAAAATAATTATCAATTGGTTAACTTAAAAAAAAATAAATTTTTTAACAAAATGATTCTTACATGGTCAAATAAAAAAAATTTTGAGAAAGACGGATCTTTTTATGACAGCTACTTTAAAATAAATTCTAAAAAAATGAAAAATACTATTTGGGTTGTAATTTATATGGATTTTGAATTGCCTAACAAGATAGATGAGAACATTATTATTTTAAAAAATATATCTAAACCACATTTTAGCTTTTTTTATTTTTTCAGGACTATTTTTTCAATTTTAATTCAAAATTCCTTAAATATAAAAAAAATATTTCACTACTCATCATTACATTCTAATTTTGGGGACATTGTTTTAAAAAATATTAAATCTTATCTATTAAATAAAAACTTAAATAAAATTATTATGCCTTATGAAGCGCAGCCGTTTCAACAGATGGTAATAGCATTTGTAAAAAAAAAAAGAAAAAAAATAAAAGTTTTGGGATATATCCATGATTGCGAACCGTTATCTCCAAATTTAATGTATAAAAAAAATTCACCTAATTTTATTTTGTTGCCTGGAAAAGATAGAAAAAAATATTTTTCTGAACATCTAAACTGGCCAACTAATTCTATAAAGATTGTAGATTCATTCAGATATTATAAAAATGATTTTAAAAATATTTTAAAAAACCAGATATTATTACCTAGTGGAATTTACGATATTGATAAAATAACTAATAGTTTTGAATCTTTTATTTCTAGTCGTAAGAATAAAAGTTTGAAACATATTAAAGTAAGAAGTCACCCAGCTTCTACAAATCAAAAATTGCAAAAAAAATTAAAAGAAGAATTGGAAAGAATTATTAAAAAGTATAAAAAAAAATTTTCTAATAGTTCAAAAAATAAAAATTCAACAATAATAATTGGTATCACCTCTTTGCTAGTAGTAGCTTTAGAAAATGGTTACAAGGTTACCCAAATTTGTATGGATCCAAAAATACAATCCTACTCTAATCTTTTTTCACCAAATATTAAAACAGAACAAATTAATGAAAATGTTTTTTCTTATTCCCTAAAAAAATTTGGTGGATGCTTAAAATTTGGAAAGAAAAATTCTATAAAAAATTATTTATAAATTAGTTTGACTAATTTATTTTTTTAGAGTAGAAGAAATCTAATACTGAAATGCATGGTGGGAAATCAGTGCGAAATTCATTGGCTGTCCCTGCAACCGTAAAGTCGGAGCGCCACCCAGTATAGCCCGCTGTTGAACGAAGGCCAGGAAAAGTCTAGTTCTGCAATGCAAAATTAGCAGTGGCATAGAAAGGATATGCTAATGCTAAAAAATATAGCTAGAGTACTAATAATATTAATTTTTTTCGTAAATAATCTATTTGCGGAAGAAATACCCATCATAGTTATTTCTCCTGGAAAAACTGTGCAGTCTTTAAGTACTGTTGGAAGTTCAGTAGAAGTTTTTAATAGTGAAACAATCAATAATTCATCACATTTTTCTTTAGCAGATGTTATTGACGATAATTCAACAAGTACAAATTTATTTAAAATGGGAGGGCACGGTACAAATATAGGAATTCAGTTACGTGGTTTAGAAAAAAGATATTCCACAGTTTATATTGACGGAGTAAAAATGTTAGATCCATCCTCGTCAGATGGCAGTTTCTATCTTGAGAATATTATGAAAAACGGAATTGATAGAGTCGAAATATTAAAAGGAACCCAAAGCTCTTTATATGGAAGTAACGCTATTGGAGGTGCAATTAACATATTTACTAAGCAAGGAAGAAAAGGAAACCACTATAATTTTGAAATTGAAACAGCTTCAAAAAATACAAAAAATATTACATATTCTTTAGATGGAGCTGATAGCAAATTTAATTATTTTTTAGGCTTAAATAAGTTTGTTACAGATGGAATTTCAGCAATGAACGATAATAATGAGAGCGATCAGTATAAAAATGATAACATTATTGGAAATATTGGTTATAAAATTAATGAAAATTTTAGAATTCTAAATTCATTTAGAATCGCAGATACTTTTGCTGAGTACGATGAAGTTAATAAATCTCGCACGGACAGCAATAATAGTACTGATAATTTAGAGGCATCTTACAGTTTAAAACTAGTTCACGAAAAAAATAAACTTAAAAACACCCTGTCATACAATAAGCTTCAAATTGAAAGAAATACAACTGACTATTCAAAAGGAAAAGTAAATTATCTTGGATATAGAGACTCTTTAAATTTTTTAGGAGAGTATAATTTTAATCTAGACAATAAAATTATTTATGGAGTTGACAGTGAGTTTGATGCATCAAGATATCCGAAAGATTGGTCTGGTGGTATTATGCGAGATCACGACGAAGCTATAATTTCTCAGTATTTTGATTTTCAGCTGAGACCATCAAAAAAATTATATTCAACTTTTGGTTTACGAAGTGACAATCATACGACAGTTGGAAGGAAAACAAGCGGTAGGGTTACTGCAGCATACCTTTTAAATGGAAATAGTAAAATTAGATCTTCTTTTGGTGCGGGCGTGAGATTCCCAGCCATGTATGATTACAAATATGGCTTTAGCACAATTGTGGACAAGGGCGGCACACTTGAAGAATTGCAATCTGAAAGAGGTCTAAGTTTTGATCTTGGTTACGATACTTTTTTAAATAATTTAGATTTAAATTTGAATATAACATATTTTAAAACCGAACAAAAAAATCCACTATTCAGTAACGCTAGAACTGATTGGGTTATAAAAAATGGCACGGGTCGTAATACAAGTGAAGGTATTGAACTTAATGCTAATTGGAGACCAGCAAATAGTAAATTTGGTTTAGATTTTGGATATACGTTTACAGATTCTTACGATGCTAATACTTGTGATCCTGACGAATTAGCTGCTTATTCTGATAACGAATGCCGTTTAAGCGGAAACAAGGTTGTCAAAGCGAAAGTGAGAGTTCCTAGGCACGCAATTGAAACTAATATTAGTTACCTGCCTAATAATAATTTTAAAAGTTTTTTAAAAGGAAAATATGTCGGCGAAACAAGAGATTTTGGAAATACAAATGATAGTTGGACAGATCAAATTCTTACCGACTATTTTGTGTTTGATTTGGTTAATAGTTATAAATTATTCGATAATTACAAAATAGAACTAGGTATTAACAATATATTTGATGAAAAATATCAACAAGCTCATGAATATTCAACAATGGGAAGAAATCTTAATTTTGCATTGAAAAGGATTTATTAATAGAATCGACTAACCAAGTATATTATATTACGTAAAATATAAAACTAACAAAATGATATCTATATCTAAAGCCTTAAAGAAAGAAATTTTTCCAATAAGTTTGATATTAATTCTTACGCTTTCAAGATTAATTCCACATCCTTATAATTTTACACCAGTTTTAGCAGTTGGAGTATTCTCTGGTTTTTATTTTAAACAAATTTATTTAAGTTTTTTTGTTGTTGTATTTTCCATGTTCATTAGCGATTTATTTCTTGGATTTCATAGTACAATGTTTTTTACCTATATTTCTTTAGTTATAGCAGTTTTAATTGGTTTCTATATTAAACGTTTCAAATTCACTGAAATTATACTTAGTACTTTTGCTAGTTCTTTTTGTTTTTTTATAATTACAAATTTTGGTTCATGGCTAACTCTTTCGATGTATGAAAAAAATTTTTCAGGATTAATACAATCCTACATACTAGCTCTACCATTTTTTCACAATACTCTAATATCAACCTTTTTTTATTTAATAATTATAAAGATAATCTTGGATATTGTTATAAAATTTAAAATAGCCAAAACATCTTTTTAAATAAACTAGTTAAACGTTAATATACTTCTGGATGAGTCGAAAACTTTTAAAACAGATTAAGAAATTTCCACTTAAAACTATAAAATTAAAAGAGGGAAATATAATGCATGCTCTAAAAAAAAAAGACCTAAAAAATTGGAATTTTAAAGAAGCGTATTTTTCTAAAATTAAACCTGGAAAAGTTAAAGCATGGAAGTTTCATTTAAAAATGACACTTAATTTAATTGTTCCGAGGGGGAGAGTGAAATTCGTATTTTATTCTAAATCAGATAATAATTTTCGTATAATAGAAATAGGGGAAAAAAAATATTCTAGATTAACCGTCCCCCCAAAAATTTGGTTTGGATTTAAGGGCATAGGAAAATACGAAAGTATTATTTTAAATTTAACGAATATTCATCACAATCCAAAAGAGATTTTGAGACGCAAAAAAAATGAAATTAAATTTGATTGGTAATATTATATGAAAGTTATTTTACTTGCCGGTGGTTTTGGAACCAGAATATCCGAGTATACAGATACAATACCGAAGCCAATGATCGAGGTAGGTGGCAAACCAATTTTGTGGCACATAATGAAGATGTATTCAAAATATGATTACAATAATTTTGTAGTGGCTTTAGGTTACAAGGGAGAAATAATAAAAAAATATTTTTCTAATTTAAATGAAAAATGGAATATAGAGCTAGTAGACACTGGCCAAGATACAATGACCGGAGGAAGAATTAAACGCTTACAAAGTTTTATAGGCAACGAAACTTGCATGTTAACTTATGGAGATGGATTAGCTGATATTAATCTTAAAAAGTTATTAACTTTTCATAAAAGCCACGGAAAAATGGTAACTGTTACTGCTGTTCACCCCCCAGCACGTTTTGGTGCAATTCAAGTGGAGGGAAATTTAGTAAAAAGTTTTAAGGAGAAAGTTAGGATGAACGAAGGATGGATTAATGGCGGTTTCTTAGTAATTGAACCAAAATTTTTTAATCTTATAAAAGACGACAGCACTTATCTGGAGAGAGAACCCTTGGAAAAAGCTGCAGAGAATGGAGATATGTTTGCTTATAAGCATGAGGGTTTTTGGCATTGCATGGATACAAAAAGGGACAAAGATAATCTTGAAGAACTTTATTCTAAAGGAGCCCCTTGGTTACTTTAGCCCAAGCATTAAAAATAATATAAATTTTTATGAACTCTAATCCTCTTGTAAGCATTATAGTAAATTGCTTTAATGGAGAAAAATATTTGAATAAAGCATTGCAGAGCATTGTAAATCAAAGTTATAAAAATTGGGAAGTAATTTTTTGGGATAACAAGTCTATCGATAATAGTAAAAAAATTTTTCTTGATTTTAAAGAAAAAAGATTTAAATATTTTTTTTCAGAAGATCATGTACCTTTATATAAGGCCAGAAATCAGGCAATAAAAAAAAGCAGCGGTGAAATTATAGCTTTTTTAGATACAGACGACTGGTGGGAAAGCAACAAGCTTGAAAAACAGATTTCATTTTTTGATGATGAGAAAGTAGGTATAGTATATTCAAACTGTTATCTTTTTTACGAATCAAATGGGAAAAAAAAATTATTCAAAAAAAAATATTTAAAATCAGGTTATATAACTAAAAATCTTTTAAAAAGTTATGATGTCGGAATTTTAACTGTTCTTGTTAGAAAAACCGCATATGATTTTGCTAACGGTTTTAATGATGCTTACAGTATCGTAGGTGATTTTGACTTGGTTATAAGATTAAGTTGCAAATGGAAACTTGCGTGCGTGCAAGAGCCCCTAGCATATTATAGAATTCATCAAAGTAATTTTTCTTTTAAAAGTGGGATACTTGAAATTAAAGAATTAGAAGATTGGTTGAATGATAAGAAAATTTCTTTAGAAGAAAAATTAAAACCATATCTGCATTTTACAAATGAAAGAATACTTTTTTTAAAAACAATAAATTTCATAAAGGAAAAAAAATTCTTTAATGCTATAAAAAATATTTTAGCATACCCTATCAAACTTAATAAATTTAAATTGTTATTTTATATAATTTTACCTAAAAAAATTTTAGACAAGTTTAGAAGTTTTAGGTAAAATTAATCAATTTAGTAAATGGAAAACCAAAAATCAATTTTTAGCAAGTTAAGAGAATATATTAATTTTCTGCTTACATTTCCAAAAGGTGGATTTACACGATATCAAATTGATGTATTTATGAAAAAGGCTTCTGCTGAAAATAGCAAAAATATTAAATTATTAGATGTGGGAGCAGGACATAAGCCATACAAGAAATTATTTAAAGACAGTTTTTATGAATCCTGCGAACATGAAACAATATATAAAGAGGTTAATTTAAAGAACAGTGACAAACATTCTTTTTATTGTGACATAACCAAAGAGATACCTAAACCAGATAATCATTATGATTTAATAATCTGCAATGAAGTTTTAGAACATATAAATGAACCATTCCTGGCGTTAAAAGAATTTAATAGAATTTTAAAACCAAATGGTAAGCTTGTATTAACGGCACCACAAAGTCATGGTTTACATCAGGAACCGCACAATTATTTCAATTATTTAAGTCATGGTCTTGAATATTTATTAAAAAAGGCAAATTTTACTGATATTCAAGTAAGTCCATTAGGAGGAATTTTCCACCTTCTTGGAAAAGTTTTAGGTAATGCTATTAACACTCTAGTTTTTTCAAATAATAAGTATATTCAAGTTTTACTTTACCCTGTTGAAGTATTTATAAAAATAATTTTGTATCCAATTTTCATTTTGTTATTTTTTCTAGATTATCTTGATAAGGATAAAAAGTGGACAATAAATTATGGAAGCACATGCAAGAAACAATAAAAAATAATAATTTTTTTGAAAAAATAGAAAAAAGAGCAAAAAAAGATTTAAGTGTTAATGAGGTTTATCTAAATACTGATTTATCTGAGAAAACTATATTATATTTAAAAAAACAAAAATATTTAGAATTTTCAAAAATAGAAAAAATATTAAAAAATAATTTTATGTCAAAATATCCATTCGGATACGTTCTTAAAAATCAGCATGGGTATATAGTAGGATTTATGGGAACGATTTTTTCAAGCAAAGGAGATAATTTAATTTATTGCAACATTCACACATGGATTGTTGATGAAAAATATAGAATTAATTCATTTCTACTCTTAACGCCTTTAATAGAAAAAAAAATTGTATTAACAGCGTTTACGCCAGTTAACACACTGGTTGGGCTGCTTGAAAAATTTGGATTTAAGAAAATTTTAATGAATTACAGAATAACTTTTTTATTCAGTTTATTTAGCTTTTTTAAAAGTGATAATTTTATAATAGAAAAAGATAGTTCAAAAATCAAAAAAATATTAAATAAAAATGATCTGCAAATTTATGAAAATTATATAAATTTACCCTGTGAAAAGTTTATCATAACAGAAAATAATAGCTCTAAATATATTTTTATTATTGCATCGGTAGTAAAAAAAAAAATGTTTAAAGTTTTAAATCTTTTTTATGTATCAAATTGCAATGAAATGAAAAAAAATTGGGATATTTTTAAAAAAAAAATTTCAAAAGAATTTAATTTAAATTTTTGTGGTCAATACTTTTTTGATGAAAATTATAGCTCAATACCAAAAAGTGTTATATTTAGTAAAAATGTAAATAAAAAAGTATGTATAAAAAATTTAAATGAACATAGTAAATTAGATATATTATATTCAGATTTAATTGGATAATTGTTTATGATTAGTGGTATTAAAAATTTTGTAGAAAAAAACACAGGTTTTATAATTCGTTTAGATGATATAGCAGAAAATATGCATTGGGATTTTATGGATAAAGCTGAAAAACTATTTGATGAATTTAACATTAAACCAGTTTTAGGAGTGATACCTGATAATAGAGATCCAGAATTATTATCATATCCTAAAAAAAATTTGAATTTTTGGGACGTTGTTAGAAAATGGAAAGAAAAAGGCTGGGAAATAGGAATGCATGGAACTAACCATTTATATGAAAAAAGTGTAGGCAAAAAAGATTTTTTAGGCCACGGAGGGAACACAGAATTTTGTGGCCTTTCATTTGATGAACAATTTTTAAAGATTAAAAAAGGATTAGAAAAGTTTAAAGCTGAAAAAATTTCTATAAGGACTTTTTTTGCTCCCAATCATACTTTTGATGAAAATACTCTTTTAGCTTTAAAACAGTGTGGGATATATGAAGTTTTGGACGGCTACGGACTTATGCCTTATAAAGAAAATGAAATAAAATATATACCGCAGTTATTTTATAAAATTGTTGAACTGCCTTTTGGAATTCAGACAATACAAATTCATTTAAATTATTTTAGCAATACAGACTTTGATATTTTAAAAAAATTTATAAAAAAAAATTCGTCTAAAATAATTACTTATGATCAAGCAACAGCAAAAATTAATAATAATTTTTTTTATAAGATAATTAGGATTTTAACTAAGAAAATACTTCAGATAAAAAGACTTAATTCGTCCCCTCAATAATTATTTACCTATAATTCTCGGTTTAGGAAGAGGGATTATAAACTTACCTTTAAAACCTCTTTTTTTTAAATTTTTAATTAGTTCAGAAGCAATATGCCAAGAAAATAATATGGCATATTCTGGTTTATCCTTATAAAGTTTTTTTTCTGAAACTATAGGAATATTTGTACCCGGCATGTAGTTTCCTATTTTGTACGATCCTTCAATTTCACACACGCATTGTACTATTTCTTTAGACAATCCTAAATAATTCACTAAAGTACTAGCTCTCGAGGGAGCGCCTATACCATAAATCTTGCAATTTTTTTTATTTATATTGTTTAATATTTTATACAAGTTTAATTTTGATTTAATAACATTCTTTTTAAATTTATTAAAATTATTCCAATTGAGAAATTTTTTTTCTTCCTTGATTATTTTTTTAACAGCTGTAGAAGTTTTAAACTTACCTTTTCTTGCAGCATAAACTCTTATAGAACCACCATGAGTTGGAATCTTTTTAGCATGAAAGACTGTCAAATTATATTTTTCAAACAGATATTTTAAACTTAATAAAGAATAATATCTTAGATGCTCGTGATAAATTGTATCATATTGCAAATCTTTTATTAAAGGCATCAAGTAGTGTGATTCTGTTACAAAAACTCCATCCTTTTTTAAAATCCTTAAAATATTTGACATCAATTCTTTAACATTTTCTATATGCGCGAATACATTAGTTGCAGTTATAATTTTTGCCTGGCCGAACTTTTTAAAAATTAATTTAGATGTTGTTTTATCAAAATATCTAATTAAAGTTTTAATACCTCTTTTTATTGCTATTTTTCCTATATTTTCAGGTGTGACTCCTAACACCCTATGTTTTTTATTAAAATTGCTTAATAAATTTCCGTCGTTAGAACCAATATCAATAACCAGGTCATTACTTGAGAAATCAATATTTTTTTTACATTCATTATACAAATCTTTGAAATTATCTCTTAAAATTTTTGTAGTGCTACTAGTGTAAGGATATTCTTTGGGAAATATAGTTTCTTTGCTTACTATTGTATTTAGTTGAACTAATTTTGAACTTTTAGAATACATAATTTCAGCGGGAAAGAAATTTTCTTCCGTAGACAAGCTATTAATTTTTCTAAAATTATTGACAGCTGGCAAATATCCTAGTGATAATATTGATTTTAAATCCTTTTTTCCTGATATTTGACATCTATTAATCGTTTTTGATTTTTTTTCCATTATTTTATTTTTTTTTTGTTGATTAAATAATATAGTAACTTTTTTTAATGAATAACAATAGAAAAATTTCAATTATAGGCGGCGCGGGTCACGTTGGCTTTCCTCTGGGATTAATTTTCAGTTCAAAAGGGTACAAAGTAAATCTTATCGACAAACATAAAGAAAACATAAAAAAAATAAATAGTGGAAAACCTCCATTTTTAGAGGAAGGTAGCAACGCTTTGCTAAAAAAGATGCTAAAACTTAAAAGAATCAAAACTACAAATAAACTAGCCAATATTAAAGATAGTAAATATATAATTGTTTGCATTGGAACTCCTATTAACAAAAATTTAAATCCTGATTTAAAAAATTTTTTAAATTTTTTTAGGATTCTAAAAAAATACCTTAATAAAGATCAAATAATTATTATTAGAAGTTCAGTTTATCCTGGAATATGCGACCATGTTTATAAAATAATAAAAACTAAAAATAAAAATTTAAGCTACTGCCCAGAAAGAATTGTGCAAGGCAAATCTATAAAAGAACTACCTAATATTTCGCAGCTAATTTCAGGAAAAAATAAAAAATCTATAATTGAATCTAGCTTACTTTTTAAAAAAATATGTAAAAAAATAATAAAAGTTGAAATAATAGAAGCAGAAATTGTAAAACTTTTTTCAAATGCTTATAGGTATGTTCACTTTGCCATTTCAAATCAGTTTTTAATGATTTGCAAAAATCTTGGGCTAGATTTTTTTAAAGTGAGAGAAATTATGAAAGATGGTTATAAAAGAAATGCTCATATACCAATGTCAGGTTTTACCGCAGGTCCGTGTCTGTTGAAAGATACTATGCAATTGTCATCATTTTATAATCATAAATTCTCTTTGGGTCATGTTGCAATGCAAGTAAACGAAGGAATCCCAAGATTTTTAATTGATCAACTTAAAAAAGATTATAACTTAAAAAATAAAACTATTGGTTTATTAGGGCTTACATTTAAAGCGGAGTGTGATGATATTAGAGATTCTCTCGCGATTAAACTTTTAAATTATCTGAAAAAGAAAAAAATTAACACACTGTATTCTGATGAATATTATAAAATGAAAGGAATGAAAAAGAAAAATGAAGTTGTAAAAAAATCTGATATAATTATTATTTCTACTCCACACAATGCATATAAGAAAATTAAAATTCCTAAAAATAAAAAAGTTGTAGATATTTGGGGGATTATTAATTAATAATATTATTTATTTTTCTTAATTGATTTTGCTGGTTTTCCTACAACTACATCAAAACTTTTTACATTTTTTGTAACTACAGCACCGGCACCAACAATTGCTCCTTTACCAATTTTTATATTTTGTTTTACAGTTGAATTAGCGCCAATATAACAGTAATCAGCTATTTTAACATTTCCTAACAGTACAGCTTTTGGGGCTATTGTAACAAATTTACCAATTTTACAATCGTGATGAATTTGAGCACCAATATTAATTTTTGATCCGCTGTTTATATTTACGCAAGGCATAATTTTTACATGATCTTGAATTATTACACCATTTTTTTTATTTAAATTTGATTTACTTGTTTTAGAAATAAAAGAATTTTTAAAAATAATATTTTTATAATTTTTTTTATATATTTTTTTATATAATTTTTCTCTTACTTTTCCTTCATCAATATTTATTATTATAATAGGATTGTATTTTTTTTTTATTTTTTTCCAAGTTAATATATTATGTTCTCCAAGCCATTTTTTTCTTTTTACAAGATTATAGTGTTTTTTTTTATGGGAAAAATATCCTAAAAAAAGAGACGAGTTTCTTTGTATAAAATCTATGAAATCATTATCGACTCCAACTAAACAAAATTTTTTTTTAATCATAAGACAATTATATTAATATGCTTTGTGCTTTCAAGAAGAGATAAATTTATATATAAAGGAATTAATTATTATTCAAGTATTTATGAGTAAGCTTATATCAAAGTCTAAAATTAGTTTTTGGGAGCCGATAATAGGCAATCAGGAAATTAAAAATATAAACGAAGCTTTAAAAAAAAATTGGCCAAACGAGGGCGGTTTTACTGAATTATTAGAGAAAAAAATTGAAAAACTATTAAAAGTAAAACATGCTATTTGTGTAACAAGCGGAACAATAAGTATTTTTTTAGCATTAAAAGCTCTTGGAATTTCAAGAGGCGATGAAGTAATTATTCCCGATATAACATTTGGAGCTACCGCTATGGCTGTTACTCTAACTGGTGCCAAATTAGTTTTGGTAGATGTGAAAAGTGAAACTTTAAGTTTTAATTTTAAAGAATTAAATAAAAAAATAAACAAAAAAACAAAGGCAATAATCCCAGTACATATTTCTGGCAGGGCAGCTGAAATGAATTTATTAATGAAAATTTCTAGAAAAAATAAAATTAGTATTGTTGAAGATGCCGCAGAAGCATTTTTGTCAAAATATAAAGGCAAATATCTTGGAACTATAGGAAAGCTGGGCTGCTTTTCTTTGACAGCGAGCAAAACAATAACAACAGGTCAAGGTGGAATAGTGGTAACCAATAATACAGATTTATATAAAAAAATTAAACTTTTAAAAAACCAAGGAATTTTAGGAAAATCTGACGGAGGAAATGTGATACACAAATCAATAGGTTGGAATTTTAAATATACAAATTTGCAAGCCGCCATGGGTCTTGCGCAGATTTCCACCATTCAAAAAAGAATAAACAAAGCAAAAAAAATTAACAAACTATATAGAAACGAACTTAAGATTGTTAAGCAAATAAAATTATTAAAATTTAATATTAAAGATGGGGAAGTTCCCTTGTGGACTGACGCATATTGTTTACATAGCAGAGATAAATTAATTGATTTTTTAAAAAAAAATAAAATAGAATGTAGAAAATATTGGTACCCAGTTCACCAACATCAACCATTTAAAGATTTAGATAAAAATTTTAAAGTTTCTTCAAAAATTCATAAAAAATTATTTTGGCTACCATCTTCTTTAACCTTATCAAATAAAGATGTTTTGTTTGTTTGTAACTTAATTAAAAAATTTTATTCGAAAAAATGAAAAAAAATCTTTCAATCATACTCCCGGTTTATAATGAAAAAGAGAGCTTGTCATTGATGGTAAAAATTCTTAATTCATCACTAGATTTTGAAAATGAAATAATCGTTGTGTATGATAATGAAAATGATAATTCAATACCTGTTGCACAAAAACTCCAGGAAAGTTTTCAAAATATCAAACTGGTGCAAAATAATTTAGGAAAAGGAGTTAAATTTGCTATTGCTGCTGGAATAAAAAATGCAAAGTTTGAAAATATATTAATAACAGCCGTAGACGAAATTTTTCCAATTATTTCAATAGACAAAATGTTAAATATGATAGTTGAAGAAAATTACGATTTTGTAAGTGGAACAAGATATAAAAGTGGCGGGAGAAGACTAGGAGGCTCACTAATAGGACACTTGCTGTCTAGATTAGCAAATAAATCCTTTGGAATTTTAACTAATTTTCCTTTATCTGATTTAACAACTGGAATAAAAATGTTTAAAAAGGAAATTTTTAACAAAATTCAAATAGATACTGCTCCAGTAGGTTGGGTTTTTGCATTTGAGCTGTCGATTAAAGCTTATGTTTCAGATTATAAAGTTGGTGAAGTACCTTTAATATCTGTAGACAGACTATTTGGAGGAAGTTCTACATTTCAAATGAATAAATGGATAAAAGAATATTTTAAATGTTATCTCTGGGGTTTAAAATTTATTAAAAATAAAAAAAATGGTTAATAAAAAAATTTTAATTATTGGCGGAAGTGGCCTTTTAGGCTCAGAAATAATCAAGTCTGGAATTTTTAAAAATATATATGCTCCAAGAAGAAAAACTTTAGATTTATTAAATCAAGGAAAAATTAAAAATACTTTAAAAAGAAAAAAAATTGATTTAATAATTAACTGTGCTTCATTCGCCAGAATGCGATTTTGTGAAAAAAATATAGGAAAAGCAATTGAAAATAATATAAATGGTACCTTTAACTTAGTTAAAGAAGTTTTGTATTACGAGAAAAAATATAAAAAAAAGATTAAAATTATACATATTTCATCTGATGCTGTTTATCCTTCCAAAACAGGAAATTATGACGAAAAAGGAAGCCTAGGACCGTATAATGTTTATGGTTGGACAAAATTAGCTTCCGAGTTTTTAATCAAGATGGTCGATAAACATGTAATTATTAGAACACGCTTTTATAAAAAAAATTTGATAAAGTATAAATTTTCAGCATCTGATATATTTACTTCGCAAGTAGAGATAGAGAGCCTTCCTATTTATATTAGCTACCTGATAAGAGATAATTATCATGGAATTATAAACGTGGGTTCAAAAAGAAAGTCAGATTTTAATGTCTATAAAAATATAAAAAAAAATCTTAAATCTTTTAAAAGAAAAGACCTAATTAAAAAATTGAATTTTAATATTGCTAGAGATGCTTCATTAAAACTTGCAAAATTCAATAAGATAAAATCTAAGTATGAGTAAAATTGCAATTGACTTAGTTGTTCCTATTTATAATGAAGGTGAAAAAATAATTAAATTATTAAATGGATTGCACTCTAATATTAAAACGAATTTTAGAGTTTTGTTATGTTATGACAAAGATAATGATGATGTTTTTAAATTTAAAGAAAAATTTAATGATTTTAATTTTGAAATAAAATTATTAAAAAATCCTGGCTCTGGACCTTGTTCAGCAATTATAGAAGGATTAAATCACGGTGGATCCGAATGTGTCATTGTTTATCCTGCTGATGATTTTTTAAATTTTAATATTATAGACAAAATGTACGAAGCTTTTAATGAAAATAATGATGTGGTGGTGGCTAGTCGTTTTATGAAAGGAGGTTCAATGAAAGGATGTCCTTTAATAAAATCAATTTTAGTTAGACTTGCATCTTCAACTTTATATATTTTTTCAAGTATACCAGTAAAAGATGCTAGTAATGGTTTTAGACTTTTTTCAAGACGATTGTTGGACACTGTATACATAGAATCAAAGGTAGGATTTGCTTATTCATTAGAATTACTATCTAAGTGCAATAGATTAAAATTAAATGTAAAAGAAATACCTGCTCAGTGGGAAGAAAGGAGCGAAGGATCAAGCAGATTTAAAATATTGAAGTGGCTTCCAGAGTATTTGCGTTGGTATTTTTATGGCCTAGGCACATCGTGGTTAAAAAAAAAACCTGAAGATGTTAAAAAAAAAACACCATAAATTATTAAATTATAATGAAAAAAAAAATTATTTTAGCTGAACCAGTAATTAATAGCAGAGAAACAATAAAGTTAACTAAAAGAGTTCTTTCTGCAAATTTCCCGAACGAAGGAAAATTTGCAAAGTTATTAGAAAACAAATTATCAAAATTGATTAATACAAAATATGTTGTTACAACTACCAGTGGCACTGCATCAATATTTTTAGCATTAAAAGCAATAGGAATTAAAAAAAACGATGAAGTAATTGTTCCAAATATTACTTTTCCTGCCACAGCTAATGCAGTGGAGCTTTCTGGTGCAAAGGTCGTTTTGGCAGATGTTAACAAAAATAATTTGTTAATTGATGAAAAAAAATTACTTCAATATATAAATAATAAAACAAAAGCTATAATACCTGTTCATATTTCAGGAAGAGGTTCTAATATTGGAAAAATCTTGAAAATTGCAAAAAGAAAAAAATTATTTGTTATAGAAGATGCCGCAGAAGCTTTTATGTCAAAAAATGGAAACAAGCATTTAGGAACTTTTGGAGATGCGGGCTGTTTCTCTTTTGCACCAAATAAAATTATTACTACAGGACAAGGAGGAGCGGTTGTAACAAAAAATAAATCAATTTACAAAAATTTATTAAGACTCAAAGATCAAGGTAGAACTGGTTTAAAAACTGGCGGTGATGATAAATATTCTTCAATTGGCTATAATTTTAAGTATACCGATTTACAAGCAGTATTAGGTCTTGCTCAATTAACAAAAATAAGAGAAAGAGTAAATATTTTAAAAAATAATTATAAAATTTATAAAAAAAATTTAATAGAAACTAATAATTTTAAGTTAATAGGTTTTGATATAAAAAAAGGTGAGTGCCCTTTATGGGTAGATGTACATTGCTTAAAAAGAAAAAAAATGTACAACTTTTTAAAGAAAAACAACATTAATTGTAGATATTTTTGGCAACCGCTTAATACTTTTAAGCCATATAAACAATCATTTTCATTGTTAAAAAATTCAAAAAAGTTACAAGGTAAATTAATGTGGTTACCTTCTTCATTAAATTTAAGTAAAAAAGATTTAACAAAAATTTGTAATAAAATAAATAAATTTAATTTGAAAAATGAAAAATAAAAAAAAACATTTTTTAGTTACTGGAGGAACAGGATTTATAGGTTCTGCTATATGTAAGCTCCTACTTAAAAAAGGTTATCGAGTTACTATTTATGACGATAACTCAAGAGGCAAATTAAACAAAATACACGTATTAAAAAATAAAATAAAATTTATTAAAGGGGATATAAGAAATTATAAAAAATTAAACAAGGCTTTTTCGAACGTTGATGCAGTTATTCACTTGGCCTATGTGAACGGAACAAAATATTTTTATACTAGACCTATTTTAATATTAGATATTGCGGTGAAAGGAATTATTAATGTTATTGACATATGTAAAAGAAGAAAAATTAAAGAACTTTATCTTGCTTCCAGTTCTGAAGTATATCAAACTCCATTAAAAATTCCAACGACAGAGAAAGAATCTTTAAAAATTCCGGATATTTATAATCCGAGATATTCATATGGAGGAGGTAAAATTTTAACTGAATTGATGGGGATTCATTATGGGAAAAAATATTTTAAAAAATTAATAATATTTCGGCCTCATAATGTTTATGGACCAAACATGGGTGGCGAACATGTAATACCAGAATTTATAAAAAGATTTAAAAAGTTAAAAAATAAAAATTTCAAAATACAGGGAACTGGAAAAGAAACTAGATCTTTTATTCACATTGACGATTTTGTTAATGCTTTTAATTTAATTCTTAACAGAGGAAGACATTTAAATATATATAATATTGGTACAACTGAAAAAATAAAAATAAAAGATTTGGCTTTAGTAATGTCTCAATTATTTCAAAAGAAAATAAAGTTGAACAAAATGCCAATTCAAAAAGGTGGCACTAAAATTAGAATTCCAAATATAGACAAAATTAAAAAATTGGGCTTTAAACAGAAACTTAAACTTAAAGAAGGTTTAAGAAAGTTAATAAATACTTAATTATCTAAAATCTTAAATGTACTTTCAAAGAACAATTTCAATAATTTTTTTACTATCACTTTTATTTTTTTCAATTTTCTTTTTAATCGAGTATTCTAATATTTTTAAATTTATAGAAGATATTTTATTAAAAATACTTTCGCAAAAAGAAAAAAATTATATTTATTTTTTTGCACTAATGGTGCTTTTGAATTTTTTTTATTTTCTTACACCGTTACCAGTTTCCCCTTTGTTGTTGCTTAATGGTTTTGTTTTTGGATGGTTTGGCTTTGTTTTCTCAATGTTTTTTATATTAGTTGGTTCAATTTTTATTTTTAGTTTTTCTAAAACTTTTTTAAAAAAAAGTCTTTCCAATATTCCCTATGCGAATTTTTTAAAATTAAAAATTAAGAATTATAAATTTATAAAAAAAACAAATAATACTGTAATATTTTTAAGTAGATATATTATTCCTTATTTTTTTCATAATATTTTATTTGGATTATACAATATAAAATTAAGAAATTTTTTTTTAATAATTTTATTAGCAGAAGTTCCGCTTACTTTAGCAATTAATAATATTGGAGATTCGTTAAAAAGCTTTGTTATGATAAATAATTATACCATAGCAGAATTATTATTTAATTCTAAGTTTATAGCACCTTTTATTTTTATTTTGTGCATCATCTTAATGTCTAGCACTTTTAAGAAAATTATTGTAAAGCAGTCTAATTAGAAAATAACATATATGTGCGGAATATTCGGTTTTTCATATAATCAATCAGATAAAATAAAAAATATTTCATTAATTAATAATGACATTAAATTATTTGCTCAACTAAGCAGAATAAGAGGATCTGATTCTTTTGGTGTTTCAATATCTAATTCTACCAAAGATTTTATTTATAAAATTAATACTGACCCAAAAAAAGCAGTAAATAGAAATGAATATAAAAATTTTTTAAAAGAAGGAGTGGTCAGTTTAGATGATAAGAATAATTTTTTAAGCGTTTTAGGGCAAACACGACTAGTTACTAATGGAACCAAGTTTTTATATGCGAATAATCAGCCAATTATTACTAAAAATATTATCGGAGTACATAATGGAATACTTGTAAATTATAAATACCTAGAAACTGATAAAACTATAAATCTAGAAGGTCATAATATAAAAAGTGATTCCTTAGAATTTTATGAAAATTTGGAAAAAATTAATGGGAAAAATAACGGGAGTTTCCTACCAGATTATTTGTCTTATATAAAAGAAAGAACCGGCAATTATTCTATTGCTTTTAAAATATCAGGAACATCGAAGATGATCTTGGCATCTAATTGCGGTGCCCTTTATTATTTTTATGATGAAAAAACAAATTTTTTTGCGTTTTCTTCAGAAAAAATTTTTTTAATCAAGTTTCTAAAAAAAAGTAAAGTATATGGTAATAATTTTGATAAAAATAAAGAGCCTAATATTCATCAAATAATCAATCAATCAATAGTTTTTGACGCAAATGAAAAAATAATTAATAAAATTTTTCATCAAGATAAAGAGCAATTAAATGATAAAAATAAAAAAATAATTATAAAAAAAAATGAATTTAGTATTATTGATAATTTTACTAAAGATAAGGACAGACTAGAAAATTTAAGAAAATGTACAAAATGTATATTGCCCGAAACATATCCTTTTATTGTTTTTGATAATAATGGTATTTGTAATTATTGTAATCAATATAAAAAACAAGAGTTTAAGGGAGAAGAGGAGTTATTAAAAATTTTAGATAAATATAGATCAAAAAATAATCAACCAGATTGTTTGGTTGGTTTAAGCGGTGGCAGGGATAGTTCGTATGGAATACACCTTTTAAAAGAAAAGTTTAAAATGAATCCAGTTGCTTATACTTATGATTGGGGTTTGACAACCGATATTTCTAGAGTAAACCAATCTAAAATTTGTGGAAAATTAGGAATTGAACATATTATTCGATCAGCAAATATATCGAAAAAAAGATCTTATGTTAGAGCCAATATTATGGCTTGGTTAAAAAAACCTCATTTAGGCATGCTTCCAATTATTCAAGCAGGAGATAAAGGTTTTATAGATTATGGAAGAATACTATCAAAGCAAATGGGTTTAAAGCTGGTGATACATTTTACTGGCTACCAATTAGAGCAACGAGAATTTTTTTTAGGTTTTGCGGGTATTAATCAGGAACTTAGAAACAATCAACGAATGGTTTCATATAGCACAATTAACAAACTAAAAATGTTTACTTTCTATAGCTCGCAATTTTTGCTTAATCCTAATTATATCAATTCATCTCTTTTTGATAATTTTAACGGATTTTTAGCAAGCTTCGTAAGAAAAGAAAATTTTTTGCATTTTTTCAATTATATAAATTGGAATGAGGAAGAGATTAAAAAGATACTAAAAGAAATTTATGATTGGGAAACAGATATTTCTTATGGGAAAAACCAATGGAGAATGGGAGACGGGCAAACTGCATTTAATAATTATATTTATTATACCGTAGCTGGATTTTCTGAATACGATAATTTTAGGTCTAATCAAATTAGAGAAAACTTAATTTCTAGATCAGAAGCTGAAAAGCTAGCTTTAGAAGATAATAGATTTAAATATGATACTTTAAAAAGTTTTAGTGAAATAATCGGTTTTAATTTAGAAGACGTTTTATCCCAGATACAATGTATACCAAAATTATTTTAATTTTTTGCACTTAGTAATTACTTTTATAAGTTCAAATATTATAAAAAGATTTTTCAAATCAAAAATTTTTATAGATGATTTTTTTGCAATCTCATATTTAACTGGAATAAAATGAATTTTTTTTTTATATTTTATGTATATAAAAAAAATTTCCAAATCTAAAAAAAATCTATTTGAAACAAATTGATTTATTTTAAAATATTTATTTTTTTTAAAGCCTTTTAAGCCAGCTTGTGTATCGCATGCTTCAATATTTAGATTTAACATTATATTTATTATTTTACTTATAAATTGACCTATATAGTGTCTTAACACCTGATAAATTGATAAATTTTTACTAATTAGTTTGCTGGTCTTTAGTCTTCTGTTAACCGAGACAAAATCGATATTTTTTTTCATTTTTTTAACAATCTCATCAATTTTTTCAAAATATGGAAGGTCGCAATCAATTAAAATTATATGATTATACTTCGTAATTTTTAGAGCTTTTCTTATAGAGTAGGATTTTCCGTAGTTGGTCGAATTTTTTATTATAGTTATATTTTTTATTTTTTTGAAATTTTTTTTCAGTGTAAAGAAAGTATTATCTGAGCTGTTATCATCTATTAATATTATTTGATATTTTAATTTAAATTTTTTTATTTTTTTAATTAATTTTTTTATCTTAAGAACTATTAAATCTTCATAATTAAAGCAGGGTATTATTAGTGAGACAGATTTCATCTTTAAAAATTAATTGATAAATTTTTTAAGAGAATACCAAGTTTTCTAGCATCAGGGCTTTCAAATATTTCTAATGGAGAAATTAAATTATCAAACTCAAACATAATGATATTTTCTTCTTTAAGTTCAGTTTTTTTAATATTAAAAGTAATATTATTTAAATTTTGATCTTCGTTTAAATTTATATTATTTTTAATAGTATTATTAAAATATATTTTTACATTAAATTTTTTATCTTTATTACTCTTATACTTTCTAAAATTTAGATTTACTTTTAAATTATCTTTATTTAAATTTTCTAAACCAAATAGTATGTAGGATCTATATCCTTCCGACCAAACGCCTTCATTCCCAAAATTATGTGACCAACCCACACCTAAATATTTATCTTTTTCATTAAATGTAAAATTTATATTTTCATTTAGTTTAATTTTATTAAATTTCACTTTTGAAAGTAAATCAATATCCTCTTGTGTCATTTCTATTTTTTTATTAGGAAGAAATAACCAAAATTTATCTCTATAAAAAAAACCACCATTAGTATTTTTTAAAAAGTTTTTCATTAATTTTAAGTGACCCAAGTTATCTATAACAAAAGCAGTGTCGTCAGGCATTTTTTTTTCGAACAAAAAATTGTTAAATTTGTATCTCGCTGACGCCGCTTTTGCCCTATCCATTGCAGCGACTAAAACAATATCTGTTTTGTTTATTTTGCTAGTTCCTAAAAAATGACTTAAAGAACTAAACATAGGTCCATAATTATTATACAAATATGTGGTTCTGAACTTATCAAAATTTTCTGGGATTTCCTTCCAAATTTTATTTTCTAATTTATTTGGTGGTATTAAATGTCCTTTCGTAAAAAAATGATATTTTAATGCAGGATAAGTGTCTGCCAATTGAAGAAAAAAAGCGAAAATTACTATAGCAAAACAGTTAATAATTTTAGTATTTCTATAAATAATAATTAAAGAAAAAATAATTATCAAATAGTATATTGGCCAGAAAAATCTACCAGTAGAAGCGAATATGCTTAACGAACCAAATAAATAGTCATGCAGAGGTATGTTTATTACATTTTTTCCCATAAAACTTAAATTTGTAGTTAAGGACCAAAGAGTAAACAATATTGCAAAAACTAAATAACCGGCATAATTATAAATAAAATTTTTTAAAAAATTTATATTCTTTATGATTTTCGAAAAAAAAATTATAATAGCAAAAGAAAAAATAAAAATATTACCTAAGCCCAAATAATTAAAACCTTCGATGCTAGTACCAGGTATATTATTTAATAAACTTGACCAATGGGTACTTGCGGTTCCTTCATCAGCGCTGGGGTCAATAATACTTAACAAATCTAGCTTTAATTCTCCGTAACCTCTAGAAACACTACTCATAACCGGTGTTTCAAAATATCCAAAAACGTACATAAAAAAGATTACAATTAATATTGCGCTTATCATGCTGTAAATACTTATTAAAAATCTTCTATTTTCAATTAACCTTTGCAGGAGGAAAGCAAAATAAATTCCGAATAACATTGCTGTAAAATATAAATGAACAAGAAGAGACAGTATTAATAATAACACCCAATATAAATTTATTTTTACGTAGTTTTCTTCTTCCTTTAAATTTAAATAAAAACCTAAGAGTATAAGCCAATGTCCACCAAGAGATATATGAAAAGAAATTCTATAAATTAGTATAGGAGCTATAATAAAAAAAAGACTAGCTAAAATTGAAAAATAATTATTTTTAGTAATTTTATGTACAATTAAATAAGAAATATAAAGCTGCATAAAAAAGCACAAACCTATCCAAATAGAAAAATACTGAAAATTATCACTTAAAAAACTTTTAAAAATTTTAAATATGAAAGCAAATAGCGGTATTGAGTCAGAAAAAATAATTGATGTGCTGATATCTAAACCGTAATTTGGATTTTTCCCTAATGGAAAATGCCAATTATCTTGGCTAAAAAACTTCCATCCATTTTGTGCATTACTTTTATCGCCGCTACCTAGTAACCAATCAATATTGCTAAAGTAAATATTATCGATTCCAATAAAATTAACTGTAAGAAAAAAAGATAAAAATAAATAAAATAAAACTAATAAAATTTTTTTTCGCAAAAGTTTCATTCTAAAAAACACGATCCCAAGTTGAATAAAATATACCTTCCAAATAAATTCTTTTAATAATTAAAAAAATTAAACCCATAGAAGCAAAAGTAATAATCAAATTTTTTGTTGATTTAATAGGAGGATTTAAATTTTTATCGTTGTAATTTGTGTTTGTAATGGTACCGAGTGCAACAATTAACCATACCAATGTACCATTCCAAGTTGTTAATATGTCTCCAGAAGATTTTACTGGCCAAATTTCAATAATAATTGTTGTAATTATTGGTATGATGTAAAGAAAATAATTTTCTTTCCAAAATTTATATTGTTTGAATTTTTTTATTACTTTAAATAAAAACATAAAAACAAAAGTTGAAATTAACAAAATACCAATTATTCCAAAATCATGTAAAATTTGTAGATGGTAGTTGTGGGCATGTGTAGAGCAAGAAAGATTTTCATTTTTTTCTACAATATTTCTGCATTTTGTTCTAAATGACTTATGCCCCTGTCCTAATAGTGGTTTATTTTGCCAAGATTTAATAACGGTTGTATATATTCTAAAATGATAAGAACTATATAGGTTTACTTTTTTATTTGAAGAACTTTTGCTTTCGGAAACTAAATTGTCTTCTTTTTGTTCCACCTGTTTTACAAAAAATCTTTTGTACATGTGCTGATATTTTTTTTTAAGCGTTGCGTCGTTATTTATAAGTATTGCCGCAATAGTAATAAAAGATAGAAGGGATAAAAAAAGTACCGTTCTAATTTTTTTGTATATAAAAAAAATAATAAATAAGCTACCAATCAAAAGAACAAGCGACATTCTGTTGCTAGCTAAAAAAGTTCCAACTAATAAAAGTAAAATTACGAAAAATAAAATTTTATTATTAATATTTTTTTTATTAAATAAAAAAATTGAAGCAAAAATTGAAAATAAAGCGAATCTTTGTATAAAGGATCCAGCTATTGCCTCGTGTTCAAATGGTCCAGCGATCATTCCGTCCCATGGCAGATACCCAAAAATATCATAACCAAATATGTATTGAAAAATTACATCCAAGGAGACAAAAACTGTAAATGTTAGAGAAATAATAAAAAAATTTTTCAAATCTAATTTATTATTTATTAAAAGCAGTTCTATTATAAAATACAAAATTAAAAATCTTAGAAGAAAAATTGATTTAATGGCATTATCGTAATTATTTGACTCGATATTTATGAAAGAAGTAAATATAATAAAAGTAAAAAAAAGTGTTAAAAAAACATTAGAATAATTTAATTTAAAATAATATTTACTTTTGTATATAAATAAGAGACTGACAATTATTAATAAGAATAAATTTAAATTAAGAATTAAGCTTCCGAGAATAAATGAAATTGGGAAAAAATAAAAAAGAAAGTTTACAATTTTTTCAAGATAAAGATTATTTATATGTCTAAGCATAACTTATTAATAGAATAAAAATTGAATTATTTCAAAAACAAAAACTATGACTGCTAATTTTAAAAATTTAACGGGTTTATTTTACCTGTTAACATTAAGTTTTTTTTTAAGACTAGCTGCAATCTATTATTATGGGGATATCAGTATTGATAATGAATGGTCAACTCTTTTGGAGAATTTAAGCAAACATAAGACTTTATCGTTTAGATCATTTGATGGAATTTTAATACCCTCTGTTTACATGCCACCACTTTATGCGTTTTTTTTATATTTTGTAAAATTTTTTTCGCCTGAAAACATTTTATTCGTAAATTCTGTTTTATTTGTGCAATTAATACTTTCAACCCTATCTGTTTATTTTTTTTTTAAGTTAAATAGCTTTTTTTTTACAAAAAAATGGAGTTTATTTAATTCATTTTTATTATCAATATTTCCTTTGACAATTTATGCAACTACTCAGATTTCTTCTGTAACTTTACAATTTTTTTTACTAATTATTTTTTTGTATTTATTTTTTTGTTTGTATAAAAACAAAAAAAGACAGATAAATACAATTATTCTTTTTTCATTAGTGTCAGGTCTTCTAATGCTATTGAGAGGTGAATTTTTTTTAATACTTTTTGTCAGTCTTGTTTATCTTCTATATTTTAAAAAATTAAACTTTAAAAAAATACTAGCAATATTTTTGGTTAGCTTGCTAGTCATCTCTCCTTATTTAGTAAGAAACTATAATGTGTTTAATAAAATTACATTAACGAAATCTCTGGGTTACAATTTATGGAAAGGAAACAATCCATTTGCAACAGTAGAGGGAGCAGAAAACATTGCCGCTTTTACACACAATAATATTGATAAAAAAATACAAAATCTTCCTAAAGACAAGCTTTATGATTTTCATTATGACAAAATGTTTTTAATAGAAGGAATAAACTATATTGAAAAAAATATTCTAGTTTTCATTTCTGCTTATATAAAAAAGGCTTTAAGTTTTTTTTATTTTAATATCAGCTCAGATTATCCAAAATATTATCACCCCCTATTTATTTTTCCTATTGCTATAACAAGTGTTTTTTCAACTATTGGAATTTTTATTTCCTTTAAAAAAATTAATTTTGAAAAAGGTTTTCTATTGTTATATTTGCTAATTAATATTCTTATATTTTCGACCTTTTTTATTTTGCCAAGATATAAAATGATAATTTTGCCAATACAGCTGATTTTTATGAATTATTTCTTGTTGGCATGCAGCAAAAAAATAAGTTTTTTAAATAAATTGTTTAATAATAAATACGATTAGAGCGATTATTGTTGACTTTATTTATTAATATATTATTCAAATTATGCACAAAACAAAAAAAAATTAAAATTATCAAATGAAAAAAATACTTATTATGGGTTTGCCAGGTTCGGGTAAAACTACCTTAGCTTCAAAGTTAGTACCCTTGATAAATGCAAAGTGGATTAACAATGATGAAGTAAGAAAAGCTGCTAACGACTGGGATTTTTCAGAAGAAGGTAGAAATAGACAAGCACAACGCATGGCGGATATATCTGAAAAATATAAAAAAGAAGGTAAATATAAATTTTTAGTTACAGATTATATATGTCCGACTCCAAAAACGAGAAATATATTTCAAGCAGATTATATAATTTGGATTGATACTATAAAAAAAGGTAGATTTGATGACACAAACAAAATGTTTGTAAAACCAGAGAAATTTGATTTTCGAGTTACTACACAAAACGCTGAACTTTGGTCTTTTCAAATTGCTGACAAGTTGATTCCTTATACTTGGGATAATAAAAAGCCAACAGCCCAAATGCTTGGTAGGTGGCAACCATTTCATGATGGTCACTATGCGCTTTTTGAAGAAATAATTAAAAAAACAGGTCAAGTTTGTATTCAAGTTAGAGATGTCCAGGGCGTAGAAGATAATCCATTTAATTTTGAATACGTTAAGTCAAAAATTATTGAGAGATTAGAACCAAAATATAAAAATAGATTTAAAGTAATTTTAGTTCCTAATGTTACCAACATTTGTTATGGTAGGGGGGTTGGGTATAAAATTGAAGAAGTTGTTTTACCAGAAAATATTCAGAAAATTTCTGCAACAAAAATCAGAAAAAAAATGAGAGAAAAGGGTGAATTAAAATAAATGTCTGACAAAGATTTTGTAAATAATTATTTAAAAGATTTTTCTCATTTAATTAAACCTAATGATGAAATTATTAATAAAATTATAAATGTGCGTGATGTGTTGCTTGAGGTAAAAAAAAATAATAAAAAAATTATGATTTTTGGAAATGGTGGAAGCGCCGCTATCGCAAGTCATTTTAGTGTTGATATTACTAAAAATGCAAATATCAGATGTGTCAATTATAACGAAGCTGACTTAATAACTTGTTTTTCAAATGATTTTGGTTATGAAAGATGGATAGAAAAAGCAATAGATTTTTATTCTGATAGCCAAGATGTTTTGATACTCATTTCTTCTAGTGGTAAATCAAAAAATATGCTTAATGCTTGCAATATTGCAAGAAAAAAAAATTTTTCAAAAATAATTACTTTTACAGGAAATGATAGCGATAATCCTTTGTCCAAGTTGGGTGATATAAATTTTTGGATAAATAGCAAAGCTTATAATTTCGTAGAAAACACTCATCAAATTTGGCTATTAACCATCGTTGATTTAATTATAGGCAAGAGAGAATATTTGCCCAGTTAGCTAAAAATTATGAATGAGCTGAGTAGTTTTTATAAAAACAAGAAAGTTCTAGTTACAGGAGCCACAGGGTTTAAGGGTTCATGGCTTTGTAGTTGGTTATTAAAATTGGGAGCAAAAGTTTATGGAATTGGTTTTGTGCCCAATAAAAATAAATATCTTTTTTATAGTTTAAAACTTCAAAATAAAATTAGCTTAAAACTATTTGATATTAGAGATTTAAAAAAATTAAAAAATTTTATTTACGCTGCAAAACCAAGCATTATTTTTCACATGGCAGCTCAACCTATTGTGTATGAATCATTTAATAATCCATTTTTAACATTTGACGTTAATGCCAAGGGAACATTAAATGTTTTAGAAGCATCTAAAAAATCTAAATTTGTTAAGTCTATAGTTTGTATTACATCAGATAAATGTTATGAAAATACAGGTATAGTTAAAGGGTACAAAGAAACAGACAAGTTGGGAGGCGTTGACCCCTACAGTGCCTCTAAAGCTTCAGCTGAACTTATCGTGAGATCTTACAGAGAGAGCATTTATAATAAAAAAAAATGTGGAATTTCTAGCGTTAGAGCAGGCAATGTAATAGGCGGTGGAGATTTTTCCCCTGAAAGATTAATTCCTGATTGTGTAAAGTTTATTAGAAAAAGAAAAAAAATTAAAATAAGAAATCCAAAATTTAATAGGCCATGGCAGTTTGTATTAGAACCTTTAAATGGCTATTTAGTTTTAGCAAAAAAACAATATGAAAATCCAAGCAAATTTTCTTCTGCATGGAATTTTGGCCCAGGGGGCAAATCAATTGCTACAGTTAAGGATGTAGTAAAAAAAATTGTAAATTTTTGGGGATATGGCTCTTTTCAAGTTAAAAAAAGTTATAAAATATCTGAACACCACAATCTACAATTAGATATTACAAAAGCTAAAAAAATTTTAAAATGGAAACCTATTTATGATTTTAATAGTAGTATCAAAACCACAGTAGAGTGGTATTTTAGAGTTTTTGAAAATAAAGAAAATCCACAAAAAGTAACCGATTATCAAATTGAACAATATATGAATAAAGGAAATATATTTTAAAAGTGAAAAACGATCCTTTTGTAGATATTATTTTACCAAATCATAATAATGCTGCTTATTTAGAAGAAGCTGTAGATTCAGTATTGCAACAAACCTACAAGAATTGGCGTCTATATATTATTGATGATTTTTCACAAGACGAATCTAGAACCTTAATTAACAACTATAAAAAAAAAGAAAATAAAATAAACGCATTTTTTTTGGATAAACATGAAGGAGCTTTTCATTCAAGAAATTTAGCATTACAATTATCTAAATCTGATTATATTTCATTTTTAGATTCTGATGATTACTGGAGCAAAAATAAGCTAGAAGAGCAAATTAATTTTATGGAAAAACATAATCATTTATTTACTTATACAAATTATACTCCTTTTGTTTCAAAAAATAATAAAATTTTTTTTAAAGAAGAAATAATACCTGTGGAATCATTAAACTATGAACAATTTCTAAATAATACTTCTATTTCCATGAGTTCAATGATAATTAAGAGATCAATTTTGGGAACCGTTAAATTTCCAAATGTAAAGAGATGTGAAGATTATTCATTCAAGTGCGATTTATTAAAAAAAGGTATTACTGCAGTGAAATTAAATTCTAATTTAACGTACTACAGAATCTCCAAGGGCTCGTTACAAAGCAACAAATTTAAAACTGTTTACTGGGTGTGGTATATAAATAAAAATTTAAACAAATTATCTTTTTTTAAAAATTTAAAATCTATTTTATTTATTATTATGAGTTCAATAAAAAGATATGGAATTAAATAATATAATTTTTTTATTCTTGATTATTATTTTAGGATATTTCTTAAATAAATATTCTATATTTTTGTTTTCAAAGAATAGATTAAGTTTATTAATAGATGATCAATTTCACAAACCTCAAGCTTTTCATAAAAATCCAATATATAGTATCGGTGGACTATCTATCTTTTTTCTTTTAGGACTTGTTTTTTTATATTTGTATTTTTTTAAAAATATTTTTTATCCAGAATATATAACCTTTTGTTCTTTATTTTTGATTTTAGGACTGGTTGATGACTGCAGAATAATTTTTAAACCTAAATTAAGACTTCTTTTGATGACTTTTTTTTTAATTACACTTGTTATACTAAATGATTTTTATATTGAGAGAACGGGATTAGAATTTTTAAATAACCTTTTAAAAATCGATATTTTCTCTCTATTTTTTATTTGTTTATGTTTTTTATTTATTATTAATGGCGCCAATCTTATTGATGGATTCAATGGTCTTTTAAGTATTCATGCTTTAATAATTTTAACTATTTTACTTGGAATTAATTTTTTTAGTAAAAATTTAGAAATTGCTTATATTTTATTTTATAGCATTATTGTAATTTTAATTTTTCTTAAATTTAATTTTCCAAAAGCAGAAATGTTTTTAGGAGATAGCGGCGCGTATCTCTTGGGATCATTTGTAGCTGTCTCAACCATAAATACGAGCATTTTAAATCCAAATATTTCGCCGTTCTTTTTTTGCTTATTATTATTTTATTTATTTTTCGAAGTATTTTTTTCATTTTTTAGAAAACTTTTATTTTTTAGAAAAAATCCGTTGCTACCAGATAGCAAACACTTACACATGCTTATTTACAAGTTTTTTTTGAAAAACAAAGGAAGCGCAGTGTCAAATTATTCGGTTTCTATATTTGTAAACTTAATTTACTTATTATTGCTAATCCCCGGTATTTTTTTAATGGGCAATGGTTTATTTTGTAAGTATTATTTTTTAATTTTATTAGTAATCTATTTAAGTCTTTATAAAGTGTTAATTAAAAGAGTTAGATAATTTATGTTTAATTTGGGGTGTGTAGTTCAGTGGTAGAACGCTACGTTGACATCGTAGAGGTCATAAGTTCAATTCTTATCACACCCACCAAAAATATAGTCTTTTAAGATAACTCAGCAAATTTTTGTATTTACAAAAAACTTTATTAAATATATACCCTATTTGCCTGGTGATTATTGCGAAGGGGCAATACCCGATCCCATTCCGAACTCGGAAGTCAAGCCCTTCAGCGCCGATGGTACTTTGTCTTAAGACATGGAAGAGTAGGACGTTGCCAGGCAATAGACTATTAAATTTTTTTATTATGAAAATTGTAAGTTCCTTAAAATCGCACAAAAAGAGAGACATGAATTCTAAACTTGTTAGACGTAGAGGCCGTATTTACATTATAAATAAAAAAAATCCTAAATATAAAGCTAGACAAAAATAGGCGATGATAAGCATTGGTTCTGTTAAAGAAGATCTAGCTTTCGAGAAAAGAATTTCAATAACACCTGAAACAGTAAAAAAATTTAAGGAGTTAAATTTTTCTGTTTTTTTAGAAAAAAATTATGGAGAACACTTAGGCATTAGTGACCTAGAATATAAAAACAGTGGAGCTACAATCCTGCCAACTAATAAAGAAGTATTTGAAAAATCTAAATTAATTTTAAAAGTTGATTGTTTAAAATCTGATGAGGTAAATTTGGCAAATGAAAAATCTATAATAATAGGACAATTTGACGTTTTTAATTCTAAAGAAATAATTAATAGACTTATAAAAAAAAAAGTAAAAATTTTTTCTCTTAATTTATTACCTAGAATTACAAGAGCGCAATCAATGGATGTTTTGTCATCCCAAGCTAATCTGGCTGGATATAAAGCAGTTATTGATTCTATAAAAGAATTTGGTAAAGCGGTTCCCATGATGATGACTGCCGCAGGAACCATTACTCCAGCAAAAATTTTAGTAATCGGAGCTGGAGTCGCTGGTCTTCAAGCAATAGCTACAGCGAAACGGATGGGAGCTATAGTCTCAGCGACAGATGTTAGAGCAACTGTAAAAGAGCAGGTTGAAAGTTTAGGCGGTAAGTTTTTATCAGTGGACAGCAAAGATAATTTAGAAACAGAAGGTGGATATGCTAAAGAGGCAGGAGATGATTTTAAAAAAAAACAGTCAGAATTATTAAAAAATTCTTTAAAACAAAACGATATTGTTATTTGTACAGCTTTAATACCAGGAAAAAAAGCTCCAAGAATTATTTCAGAAGATATGGTAAAAGTTATGAAACCTGGATCAATTATTTACGATTTAGCGGTAGGTCAAGGCGGAAACTCAGCTTTTTCAGAAGTTGACAAAGTTAATGTTGTAAACGGCGTTAAAATTATGGGAGCAAAAAATATTTTAAATAGTTTAGCACAAACGGCATCAAATCTTTATTCAAGAAATCTTTTTAATTTTATAAATAATTTATATGACAAGGAAAAAAAAATTATTTCTCTTAAAGAAGAGGATGAAATAATTAATAAAACTTTAATTAAGAAAGAGTTGTAATTATGGAAATTGATCCATTTATTTTTAGATTAAGTATTTTTGTACTATCAATTTTCGTAGGATATTATGTAGTTTGGAGCGTTACACCTTCTCTTCACACGCCCCTTATGTCAGTAACAAATGCCATTTCATCAGTTATCATAGTAGGAGCTATAATAGCTGGACTGTCAGGCGATTTAAAAAATATATTTGATACCCAAAGTATATTTGGTTTTCTAGCAATATTTTTGGCGGCGATAAATATTTTTGGTGGCTTTTTAGTTACTCAAAGAATGCTTCAAATGTATAAAAAGAAAAAAAAAAATAAATAGATATGTCAGCAAATTTATTAGCAATATTTTATTTAATTTCCGGTATATTATTTATACTAGCATTGAGGGGACTGTCTTCTCCTGAAACATCTAGAAGAGGTAATTTATTTGGAATTTTAGGAATGATAATTGCTATAACTGTAACTTTTTTATCTATAGGTAATTTTTCTAATGTTTTTATTTACGTCTTAGTTATCTTGTTATCTGGAGGTGTAATAGGAACTTTCATAGCCTATAAAATACCAATGACAGCAATGCCAGAACTAGTTGCTGGTTTTCATAGTCTTGTAGGTCTTGCGGCAGTTTTTGTAGCAATATCAGCATTTTTAAATCCACAAGCTTTTAATCTTGGCTTGCCAGGAAATATCAAACTTTCAAGTTTAGTTGAAATGTCAATTGGAGCAGCAATAGGAGCAATTACTTTTTCTGGATCAATAATAGCTTTTTTAAAACTTCGTGGAATAATGTCAGGATCTCCAATAGTTTTTAAGGCACAACATTACATTAACTTATTACTAGGCATATTAATTATAGTATTAATTTTTTATCTTTGTAACACGCAGTCAGAAAGTTTTTTCTGGCAAATGATTGGAATATCTTTTTTATTAGGGCTTTTATTAATTATACCTATAGGAGGAGCAGATATGCCAGTTGTTATTTCTATGCTTAATTCTTATTCAGGATGGGCAGCAGCTGGAATTGGTTTTACTTTAGAAAATAGTGCATTAATTATTACTGGTGCTTTAGTTGGATCTTCTGGTGCAATTTTATCTTATATAATGTGCAAAGGAATGAACCGATCATTTTTTAATGTCATTTTAGGAGGATTTGGTGGAGTAGATCAATCAACATTATCTAAAAGCAAAGATCGAAAACCTGTCAAAAGTGGAAACGCAGAAGATGCAGCTTATTTAATGAAAAATGCTTCTTCAGTAATAATTGTACCTGGTTATGGAATGGCAGTAGCCCAAGCTCAGCATGCCGTAAGAGAAATGGCAGACAATTTAAAAAAAAGTGGTGTAAAAGTTTCATATGCCGTGCACCCTGTGGCAGGAAGAATGCCAGGACACATGAATGTATTGTTGGCTGAAGCAAATGTACCATACGATGAAGTATTCGAACAAGAAAATATAAATAATGATTTTGCTAGTACAGATGTTGCTTTTGTAATAGGAGCAAATGATGTAACCAATCCCGTTGCAAAAACTGATCCAAATAGTCCAATTTATGGAATGCCGATATTAGATGTTGAAAAATCAAAATCAGTTCTTTTTGTTAAGAGAAGTTTGTCACCAGGTTACGCCGGAGTAGACAACGAACTTTTTTATAGGGACAATACTTTAATGCTTTTTTCTGATGCAAAAAAAATGACTGAGGATATCGCTAAATATTTAACTTAATATTCATGGTGTTAAAAAAGAATACTTTTGTAAAAATATCAATTTTAACTTTTATCTATATAACTTTTTTAATTGGTTTTTTTCTTAGAGATTACGTTCCTGGTGGCGCCATTGGAGATTTTAATGAAATAACATGGCCTTTATTACAATCCTTTAAAAAAGATTTTTTTTTCACAATAAAAAATTATGGATCTTTTGGCGAAGGATCATACCCTTTGTTTTACATAATAAACTCGTATTTAAACCCATTTACATATGACAAGACCTCTTTTCTTATTTCAATAAGTTTTTTGTCATTTTTAACAACAATATTATTTTCAATAGTTTTAATAAAAAATATTTCAAATATTTCAATTATTGATGGACTTTTAGCTTCTTCGATAATCTTACTTCTTCCATTTTATAGATCCTCATCTTATTGGGCCACTACAGAAAATCTAGGCTGGTTTTTTTTAGTTTTATCTTTTTTATTTTTTCTTAAAATAAAAAGTAATTTAAATGAAAATTCTGAAACCAAGATTATTACAATAGTTGCTTTTTGCTTTTTTAGCGCGTGTTCATTATATGTAAGACCAGCACTTGTTTTCTGGCCTATAAGTTATTTTATGTATTTATTTCTAATACACAGGAATAAGAAAGTAATTCTATCTTCAATAATTTCATTTTTGATTTTTTCATTACCAGGAATAATTTTAATTTTTATGTGGGGAGATATTTATGACAGCCAAAATATGGATATGAAATTAACTGAAGACTATCATCACTATAAATATATAGTTAAAAATATTCCAATTTTACTAAGCTATTTTTCATTTTATTTTTTACCGTTTTTAATAATAGAACTAATAGATATTGGTTTAAAAAAATTTTTATTTAGATATTTAAAAAATTTTTTAATTGCCCTATTGATATTGGTAATTTTTTGGAAGCTTAATTTCTTAAATTATTTGGGAAATTTTACTTATGGAGGAGGGGCAATATTAAAATTAAATTATTTAATTCAACCGGGAAACTACTTTTTGCTGTTAATTTCGAGTTCTGTAGGTTTTTCTATAATTTACCAAATACTTAAAGAAAACTTTAAGATTAATTTTAGCATTTTGTTACCAATTTTTATATTTTACGGACTATCTAATATGCCATTCCAGGAGTATGTAGAACCATTATTTTTGTTGATTATTTACTCAGGTATTCTGCAAACCCAACTTAACCAAATTTATTTTAAAAGAATTTTTACTTCAAATTTAATTACAATATTATATTTTATTTTGTATTTAATTTGTGCAACATATTACGATCACTTCATTTAATTTTTAGAGTAAACAAACCCCATAAAGCAAAAGTTTCTTTGTTATTTAAATCAAATTCATCTGTAAAGTTTTCAAGTTTATTACTAATTGTTCCGATTACTTCTTCTGTAATTATATAATCTGTTTCTATAAAAATTTTTCTATAATCTTGATGCCGCAGTCTATTTTGAAACAAAAATTTTGTATTATATTTTTTCCATTTTGATTTCTTAAATTTTAAAAAATTTAATGGTCCAATCTTAGGATCGGTATGTGAAAAATGATCAGAATAATCTATAGCAAAAGAAATTATTCCATCATTTTTAACTATAAATTTTAAATTTATAAGGAGATTTTTTAAATCATCAACAGATAAATGCTCTAGAGTATTTGATGAAATACATGCGTCAAACTTTATATTATTCTCTTTTAACTTTTCAATTTTATAGGGCGCCAAATATTTAATTTGAAATTCGTTTTCTATATCGCTTTTTGAATTAATCTGAGATTTATAGGATATATTTAATAACTTTGATATTTGTTCATTTGCTTTATTGAAAAGATCTAGATCTAGCATATCATTAACATCAATCACTGTTTGATTTAGCTTGTCTGAAAATTTATATTTTAAAAATATATTTTGTTCTAAAGATTTACCCGCACCAAATTCTAAAATATTTGGCGAATTAAACTTTTTAATATTTTTTAAGTGATAATTCCAATAATGATAAATTTCTCTTATGTCGATATTAGCTCTTTTAGTAATTTTTTTTTGGACAAAAAATAAAATTCTATTTAGGTTAAAAATAGATAATATTCTGTATAAATAAGCTTTTATTTTCCAATTAATTTTAAACATATTTTATTGAATTATTTTAAAATTTTTTTTAACAAAAATATAGTTTACAGCTGTTTTAAATTTTAACGAATATTTGTTTTTTTTTAAAATACTAAAAATTTTATCTTTATCAGTTTTTAGTTTTTTATAGAACGATTTATAATTAATAATTTCTACACATATAACTTTAATATTAAAATACTTAAAATTTATTGATTTTAATACATTTAATTCATTTCCCTCAATGTCAATATTTAAAAAATCTATATTTTTAAATTTATGTTTTAATAATATTTCCGTAAGAGTCTTTGTTCTGATTTTTTTTCTTTTTAAATCGACTATTCCAAAGTGTTTTTTTAAAAACAAAGTATGATTTTTATCTATAGTATTTACTGAGCTTAATTCATGATGAAAATAAATATTTTTAATTTCTTTTTTATTAGAAACTGCGGCGCAAACATTTATATCTTTAGGTCTTGCAATATTAAATAAATCGATTGTTAAAGGGTTCAAGTCTACATTTAATCCTTTCCAGTTTAATTTATGCATAAGAAAAGTATTATTTTGTCTTATTGGATGAAAACATCCTACGTCAACATATGTACCTTTGTTATTAAACAGTTGGATAATTTTTTTATCTTCGCCAAATTGTGAGCTGTTAAAAAAAAATTTTAAGTTTCTTATGTAAAGATTATAGTAGAGGTATATTTTTTTTAAAAAAAATATCTTTTTTGATAATTTTAAAATTGAAGAATTGGCCGATGACATTTGCCAGTTATATTTATTTTAACCAAATATATTTACAACTAAACCAACAAAGCCTAAAACAAATACTCCACCAAATATAGCTGCTAGAGTTATACCTAAAACCAATTTATCTTTTGATGACATTTTGTGATCTTCCATAATTTCTCCGTAATTCTTTAACTGGAATCTATTAGCATTTAAGAAGAAAACAATCAAAATAATAGGGGCGTTCTGTTGCCCGGTGCCCCAAACCGCGCTTTCTTAAATTAATTAAGCAGCGAGAGCAAATTTATCATTTGCAATTATAATTTAGCCCGATAACGACGGAACAATCCCGAACGAAAGAATAGCCTTTAGACATCCGTCGAATCTAGTTCACCCCCGCAAGTTGTATATGGTGGAGGTGGTGGGTACTGCCCCCACGTCCGCAATGTTTATTACGAAATTCGTTTATCGTCGTAGTTGGAAAACCAACACTAATAATATAAAACTTTATTTATAAGATTCAATTTATAATTTGCTTATAATGACGCTTTCAGAACAACAAAAAAAAGAAATATTAGATCAGCAGGCACAAAAAAACACAACCAAACGGGTTACATCCCCAGAATTGGAAAAAATTCTTTATGAAGCTCTTCCAGTTCTCGATCATGGTTTTGTCAGGGTAGTTGATTACATGGGTGATGATAGTTCAATAGTACAAGCGGCTAGAGTTTCTTATGGAAAAGGAACAAAAAAAGTTTCAACAGATAGTGGTTTAATAAAATATTTGATGAGACATCGGCACAGCACTCCATTTGAAATGTGTGAAATTAAATATCATGTAAAATTACCAATTTTTGTTGCGCGACAATGGATTAGACACAGAACAGCAAATGTTAATGAATATTCTGCTAGATACTCTATTTTGGATAAAGAATTTTATCTTCCAACAAAAGAAAATTTAGCAGCACAATCTATCAGCAATAGACAAGGAAGAGGAGAAACAATTAACGGTAAGCAAGCTGATAATATTTTGAATATGCTTAAAAAAGATGCTGAGCAGACGTATGCAAATTATGAAATTATGCTTAACGAAAAATTTGATGGAAGCAAAATAAATGAAAGCAATAAAGGTTTAGCTAGAGAGTTAGCAAGAATGAACCTTACTCTTAATACTTATACTCAATGGTATTGGAAAACCGATTTACTTAATCTATTAAACTTTTTATCATTACGTGCAGATACTCATGCTCAATATGAAATTAGAGCATATGCCGACGTTATGATCGAATCTTTAAAAAAATGGGTTCCTATTACATTTGATGCGTTCATGGATTATAGAGTTGGTGGCATGGAGTTATCATCAAATGCAAAAAAGGTAATTCAAAAAATGATAAAAGGTGAAAAGTGCGATCTTGACAGTTCTAAGCTTTCAAAAAGAGAATGGAATGAGCTTATGCAATCTTTTGGTTTTAAAGAAAAGATTCTTTAACTTTTTTTGCTAGTTCTTCAAAAATTTTAGAAATTTTATGATTTGGATCTTTTTCCATAAGAGGAGTTCCAGAATCTGCGGCTATTCTTAAATCTATATCGATCGGTATTTTACCAAGAAATTTTTTTTTGTATTCTTCAGCAGTTTTTTCTACACCATTCTCTCCAAAGATATTATATTTTTTTCCATCATTGCTTTCAAAAAAACTCATATTATCTACAAGTCCAACTATAGGAACTTTTAGTTTATCAAACATTTTAATACCTCTTTTTACATCAAGCAGGGCAATCTCTTGTGGTGTCGAAACTATTATTACACCATCAACTTTAATTTCTTGTGCAAAAGTTAGTTGAGTGTCGCCGGTTCCAGGAGGCATATCTACAACTATAAAGTCTAAATTGTTCCAAGTAACTTTTTGAGTAAAAGTTTTAATAGCACTTGTGACCATTGGTCCCCTCCAAATCATTGGCGTTTCTTCATCTACTAAAAAACCAATTGACATACACTGAACACCAAACTTTTCTATTGGTTCTAGAGCTTTTCCATCTTGACTTTTTGGTTTTTCATTAATGGCCAGCATTTTAGGTAAAGAAGGTCCGTATATATCAGCATCCAAAATTCCTACTTTTAAACCTATAGATTTTAAAGCTAATGCAAAATTCATTGCAAAAGTAGATTTTCCTACCCCACCTTTGGCGCTTGAAATAGCTATTGTATATTTTGTCCCTTTTATTGGATTTTTTGTGAAGCTTTTTGGAGCTGTATTTCCTTTAAAAGCCTTGCTTAAACCTGCAGTCTTTTTGTCCATATTTGTCATCTTAACTTGTTTTTATCAATAAAGTAACTATATAGAGTGTCATGGCAAGCGGTAATGATTTTAAAGGTGGCAGCCCATGGGGTTCTCCTCCAGGCGGAGGAGGAAACGGCTCAGGACGTGGTGGGCAAAGACCACCCAATATAGACGAAGTTATAGAAAAAATTCAAAAATTAATTAATAATTTTTTACCTGGAAAAAAAACCGGGGGAAAGAAACCAATTATTTTTGGTCTTTTATTACTTGTAGTTGTTTGGATGTTCAGTGGATTGTATAGAGTTTTGCCAGATGAACAAGGAGTTGTTTTAAGATTTGGAAAATTTGTTTCAACAACTCAACCGGGTTTAAACTATCATATTCCTTATCCTCTAGAGAGTGTTTTAACTCCAAAAGTTACCAAGGTTAATCGAATTGATGTGGGGTTCCGTGCAGCAAGCGATTCAGGAAGAACCTCAGGAATAGGCGATGTGCCCGAAGAAAGTTTAATGTTAACTGGAGATGAAAACATTGTTAACATAGATTTTTCTGTCTTTTGGGTAATTAAGGATGCTGGAAATTTTTTATTTAGAATTCAAAGTCCAGTAGAAACGGTTAAGGCAGCATCAGAAACTGCCATGAGAGAAGTAATTGCAAAAAGTCAACTTCAACCAATTTTAACAAAAGGAAGATCATCAATCGAAATTGAAGTTCAAGAAATTATTCAAAGTATTTTAGATGAATATGAATCGGGAATTCAAATTACACAAGTTCAAACACAAAAAGCTGACCCACCAGATCAAGTAATTGATGCATTTAGAGATGTTCAAGCAGCAAGAGCGGACATGGAACGTTCGAAAAACGAAGCCGAAGCTTATGCTAATGATGTTATACCAAGAGCTAGAGGGGACGCTGCAAAAATTTTGCAAGAAGCCGAAGCTTATAAAAAACAAGTCGTAGCTGCAGCAGAAGGAGAAGCAAGTAGATTTATAGCAATATATAGTGAATATGCTAAAGCAAAACAAGTTACACAAGAAAGAATGTACCTTGAAACAATGGAAAAAGTTTTGGCTGACATAGATAAAGTAATTATTGATAAAAAGGCTGGCGGTGTAGTTCCATATTTACCTTTGCCTGAATTATCTAAAAAAGGAACGAGCACACAATGAAATTAAGTAGATTATTATTACCATTAGTTGTTATTTTAGGGATTGTAACTTTCTTATCTTTATTTGTTGTTAAAGAAATTAACCAAGCAATAGTTTTACAGTTTGGTGATCCTAAAAAAGTAATAGTAGAACCAGGTTTACAAGTAAAAATTCCTTTTATTCAAAACGTTGTATTTTTAGATCGAAGAATTTTAAATTTAGATGCTCCACCAGAAGAAGTAATTGCTTCAGATCAAAAAAGATTAATTGTTGACGCCTATGCTAGATTTAAAATTGTAGACCCTCTAAAATTCTATATTTCAGTCGGCGACGAAAGAGTTGCAAGATCAAGGCTGTCTACAATTATAAATTCAAGAATAAGAAGTGTTTTGGGTAAGCAAAGTCTAGCAACCTTATTATCCGAGGACAGAACAAAGCAAATGGCAATTATCCAAGAAGGCGTTAATGCAGAAGCGCAGAATTTTGGTATACAAATAATTGACGTAAGAATTAAAAGAGCTGACCTTCCACAAGCAAACAGTGAAGCAATATATAAGAGAATGCAAACTGAACGTGAAAGAGAAGCGAAGGAATTTAGAGCTAAAGGTGCAGAGATGGCAGTTACAATTACATCTACAGCAGATAAAGAAGTAACTGTTCTTTTAGCAAATGCAAAAAAACAGTCAGAAATTATGAAAGGTGAAGGAGACGGGCAAAGAAATAAAATTTTTGCAGAAGCATTTGGAAAAGACCCAGAATTTTTTGCTTTTTATAGAGCAATGCAAGCATATGAAAAAGCATTAGTCGGAGGAGATACTTCATTAATCTTGTCTCCAGATAGTGATTTTTTTAAGTTTTTCGGAAACACGGGAGTCATTAAAAAACAATAAGTTGATTAAATGAAAGAGCTAGTGGTCGCGGTAGGTCTTTTGCTATTTATTGAAGGTATGTTGTATGCCTTATTTCCATCAAAAATGAAAAATATGTTGAAGGCAGTTGATAAATTGTCCCAAAGCCAATTAAGAATCGGTGGATTTATATTTGCTTTAATTGGTTTTGTTATAATTTGGTATGTAAAAAGGTAAAATTGATGAAGAGATATAGTAAATTTTTTAATATTAGTTTAATTTTAATTTTACTAAATTTCCCTATTTCGCTAGCTCAAAGCAAAACGATACCAAAATCGTTTGCAGATCTTGCTGAAAAACTCATGCCATCGGTGGTAAATATATCTAGCACTCAAACTATTCAAGCAACATCAAATCCTTTTCCATTTCAATTTCCTCCAGGATCTCCTTTTGAAGATATGTTTAAAGAATTTAATAGACCTACTGAAAGAAAGGCAACTGCTTTAGGATCCGGTTTTATTATCGATAAAAAAGGAATAGTAGTTACAAACAATCACGTAATTCAAGGGGCCGAGGATATAATTGTAAGTGTAAATGGTTCTGCGGAATACAAAGCTAAAGTTATTGGCAAAGATCCATATATGGATCTGGCTGTTTTGCAAATAGAATCAGATGAAAAATTTCAACCAGTAAGTTTTGGAGATTCTGATAAAGCTAGGGTAGGAGATTGGGTTATAGCAATTGGCAATCCATTTGGATTTGGAGGCACTGTTACATCAGGAATAATTTCCTCAAGGAATAGAGACATTGGCTTAACAAGATATGATGATTTTATTCAAACTGATGCGTCTATTAATGTTGGAAATTCAGGAGGACCACTTTTTGATTTAAATGGAAATGTTATAGGAATAAATACTGCTATAATTGCTCCAGGCCAGTCCGGATCAATAGGTATTGGATTTGCAATACCATCTAATCCAGCTTCAAATGTAATTAACCAACTTATAGAATTTGGTGAAACCAAAAGAGGTTGGTTAGGAGTGCGAATTCAAGAAGTGACAAAAGAAATAGCCGAAGTAGAAAAATTAGAAAAAGCAACAGGGGCTTTGGTAGCCAGTGTTTCAGAAAAAAGTCCAGCAGATAAAGCAGGCATAAAGGCGGGTGATATTATTTTAGAATTTGACGGAAAAAAAGTTGATACTATGCGCGCGCTTCCAAAGTTAGTCGCTCAAACTAAAGTTGGAAAAAGAGTTGTAGTTAAAATTTGGAGAAGCCAAAAATTAATTTCCAAAAGAGTTTTGCTAGGCAGGTTAGAATCTTCTGAAGAATTTAAGGCAGAAAATAAAAGTGAAACAGATGAAACAAAGTATGTTTTAGTTGAAGACTTAAAAATTTATATAAGAGATTTAAACAAGGAAGATATATCGAAAAGAGGTTTACCCAAAAATACAACGGGAGTTGTAGTTACTAAAATTGAAGATCAAAGTCCTTTAATGTTTGTTTCAACCAATGATGTAATTGTAGAGCTACAAAAGAAAAAAGTATTAAATGTAAATCAGTTCAAAAATTTAATTCAACAAATTATAGATGAAAATAACGAAACTCTCTATTTAGCAATCTACAATTCTAACAACCAAAGAACGTATATAACTGTAAAATTAAATTAAACTTAAAAGTTTAAATGGATCGGAAAAAAAAAGTAATATTATTAGCTGGTCCTACAGGGTCAGGTAAATCTAAACTAGCAATTAGACTTGCACAGACCATTGGTGGAGAAATCATTAATGCTGACAGCATGCAAATTTATAAAGAAATTTCAATTTTAACTTCCAGGCCAAATATCAAAGATACAAAAATTATAAAACATCATCTTTATGGATTTAATTCTGTAAAAAAGAATTTTTCAACAGGCCATTGGTTAAAAATGACAATTAAAGAAATTAAAAAACAGTGGGAAAATAATAAAATTCCAATTGTTGTTGGTGGCACAGGTTTGTATTTTAAGGCTTTAACTGATGGACTTGTTAAAATACCAGAAATTCCAAATAATTTACGATCTCGGGTAAGAAAAATGCATGAAACAATAGGTCAAAAAAAATTTTTTTCTAAACTAATAAAACTAGATCCTTTGGCGAAAAAATTTGTTTCACCTAACGATCCTCAAAGATCTATAAGGGCATATGAAGTAAAAAAATTTACTAATAAATCTTTGCTAGAATATAGAAAGAAAACGAGGTCAAAGTTTAGTGAAAATATTTTTAAAAAATTTTTCATAAATATTCCAAAAGAAGTTCTACATATTAGAATAGAAAATAGAGTTAAAGATATGCTTAAAAAGGGAGCAATTGAGGAAGTTAAGAAATTTGACAAAATGAAAGTTAGTAAGGATTTATCATCAAATAAAATAATAGGGATCAAAGAAATAAATGATCATTTAGCTAAAAAAATATCATTGATTGAAGCAAAAGAGTTAATTGCTCTAAAAACAAGACAATATGCAAAGAGACAGTTTACTTGGGCTAGAGGACATATGAAATCATGGGAAAAGGTTTATTCTTCAAATATTAATGATTTACTAGAAAAAACCATTAATAAAATATTCTAAAACTTGACCACACGCGAAACTCAGTTAGATTAGTCTTTATGGCAAATTTAATGACAGGAGCTGAAATAGTTTTTAAAGTTCTCGAAGACCAAGGTGTGAAACATATTTTTGGCTATCCTGGAGGTGCTGTATTGCCGATTTATGATGAACTTAAAAATCACAAAAAAATAAAACATATTTTAGTTCGTCATGAACAAGGAGCTGGTCATGCTGCAGAAGGATACGCAAGATCATCTGGTAAACCAGGAGTATTGTTAGTTACCTCTGGACCCGGGGCGACTAATGCAGTTACAGCTTTAACTGATGCTTATATGGATTCTGTTCCAATTGTTTGTATAACAGGACAGGTGCCAACACATCTTATCGGAACAGATGCATTTCAAGAATGTGATACTACGGGAATAACAAGACCATGCACAAAACATAATTGGTTGGTTAAAGATGTAAATAAATTATCATCTATTATGCATAAAGCATTTGAAGTAGCTACAACTGGAAGACCGGGACCTGTTTTAATTGATATACCGAAAGATATTCAATTTCAAAAAGGAAAATATATTAAACCTAAAAATTTAAAAAATAATGAAAAAGTTAATATAAAATTTAATGGACAAGATGAGAATGTTGAAAAGACCATAGAGCTAATAAAAAAATCTTCAAAACCTATTTTTTATACTGGAGGAGGAGTAATTAATTCAGGGCCGAGAGCGACACAATTACTTCGAGAACTGGTTTTATTGACTGGCTTTCCAATTACTTCAACATTACAAGGATTGGGTGCTTATCCTGGAAACGATCCTCAATTTTTAGGTATGCTTGGTATGCACGGAACTTACGAAGCTAATAATGCAATGCACGATTGTGACTTAATGATTAACGTAGGAGCACGTTTTGATGATAGAATAACAGGAAAGATAGATGAATTTTCTCCAAATTCAAAAAAAATACATATAGATATTGATCCATCTTCAATTAACAAAAATGTCAAAGTAGATATAGCATTAGTAGGAGATGTTAAGTTTGTTTTAGAAAAATTTGTATCTACTATTAAAAAAAAATATCCAGATTTTGGAAATTCAAACAAACAAAAGATATCATCATGGTGGAATCAAATTGATAAATGGAGAAAGAAAAATTCTTTAGGATATATTAACAGTGATAAAGTAATAAAACCTCAATTTGCTGTTCAAAGACTTTACGAGTTAACAAAGGCACAGGATGTTTTTATAACCACAGAGGTAGGTCAACATCAAATGTGGGCAGCACAACATTATAAATTTAACAAACCAAACAGATGGATGACCTCTGGAGGTCTAGGAACCATGGGTTATGGTTTGCCAGCGGCCGTAGGTGTTCAAGTAGCAAATCCAGATAAGCTAGTTATAGATATTGCTGGCGAAGCGTCTGTTTTAATGACGATGCAAGAAATGTCGACTGCAGTTCAGTATAAGCTGCCAATAAAAATATTTATTCTTAACAATGAATACATGGGAATGGTTCGTCAATGGCAAGAATTATTGCATGAAAAAAATTATTCTGAAAGTTATACTGCAGCACTACCTGATTTTGTAAAATTAGCAGAAGCATACGGTTGCGTAGGCATCAGGGCAAACAAACCAGAAGAATTAGATGGAAAGATAGCAGAAATGCTATCTGTCAACCGTCCTGTAATTTTTGATTGCGTCGTTGATAAAGTTGAAAATTGTTACCCTATGATTCCTTCTGGAAAACCACATAACCAGATGTTATTAGGTGAACAAGATCAAGAAGAAGAAATTTCTGATGAAGGAAAAATTTTAGTTTAGTTATGGTTAAATCTGCTTATAGTTTTGCGTTAAAAAAGGAAAAAATAGAAAGACACATTATTGTTCTTTGGGTGGATAATGAATCCGGAGTTCTTGCGCGAGTCGTAGGATTATTTTCTGGAAGAGGGTATAATATTGACTCATTGGCAGTTGCAGAAGTAGATAAGAAAAAAAATATATCTCGTATAACAATTTCAACTTCAGGCACACCTCAAGTTTTGCAACAAATTAAATTGCAACTAGGAAAATTAGTTCCCGTTCATAAAGTTGCTAATTTTCCCAGCAATAAAAAAACTCTGATGAGGGAAATGGCTTTATTAAAAGTGGTTTCTACAAGAAAAAAATTAGAAAAAGCTAGAAAATTGTGCAAAAAGTATAAATATGCACTCTTAGATCAAACAGAAAAATCTTTTGTTTTTGAGGTTTCGGCTTTAAAAAGAGAAATAGATGAATTAATAAAAAAACTACAACCATTGGGATTAGCAAGTGCATCAAGAACAGGAGTAGTTGCAATGACAAAAGGATCAGAGATTTATAAACAAATTTAAAGGCAATTTATGAAAATGTTTTATGAAAAAGATACTGATGTAAATTTAATTAAAAAAAAGAAAATTGCAATTTTTGGCTACGGAAGTCAAGGACATGCTCATGCATTAAATTTAAGAGATAGTGGAGTAAAAGAAGTTGTGGTAGCTCTAAGAGATGGATCTGAAAGTAAAGTAAAAGCAGAATCAAAAGGATTAAAAGTTATGAATTTGTCAGATGCTGCAGAGTGGGCCGATGTTGTAATGGTTTTAACACCAGATGAATTACAAGCTACGATTTATAAAAACCATATAGAGCAAAGAGTAAAAGAAGGAACATCAATAGCTTTTGCTCACGGTTTAAATATTCATTATGATTTAATTAAAGCAAGAAAAGATTTAGATGTATTTATGGTAGCACCCAAAGGTCCCGGTCATTTAGTAAGAAGCGAATATGAAAAGGGTGGCGGGGTACCATGTTTGTTTGCGGTACATCAAAATGGTTCTGGTAAAGCAAGAGAACTTGCTATGTCGTATGCTTCTGCTGTTGGTGGTGGAAGATCAGGAATTATTGAAACTACATTTAAAGATGAAGTCGAAACAGATTTATTTGGTGAACAAACAGTTCTTTGCGGAGGGTTAGTAGAACTAATAAAAAATGGCTATGAAACTTTAGTTGAAGCTGGATATGAACCAGAGATGGCATATTTTGAAACTGTTCATGAAGTTAAGTTGATCGTAGATTTAATATACGAAGGTGGAATTGCTAATATGAATTATTCAATTTCAAATACCGCAGAGTATGGTGAATATGTTACAGGTCCTAAAATTATTAACAAAGCAGAAACAAAGAAAAGAATGAAAGAGGTCTTAGACGACATTCAATCAGGAAAGTTTACGAAACAGTGGATGGATGAATGCAAGAATGGACAAAAAAATTTCTTAAAAACGAGAGCAAAGTTAGCAGAACATCCAGTTGAGAAAGTAGGAGCTGGGCTTAGAGCTCTTATGCCTTGGATCAGCAAAAAGAAGCTTATAGATAGCGATAAAAATTAATTTTTTAAAAACTTTTCACTTTTAGTGAGGAATTATTTTACATTCTCGCTTAGAGATTGTATTGTTATTTAAAAAAAAAACCAAAATGTCTGACAAAAACAGAGTATACATATTTGATACAACAATGCGTGATGGTGAGCAGTCACCAGGCGCATCAATGAGTCTTGAAGAAAAAATTCAAATTTCTAGAGTTTTTGATGAATTGGGTGTTGATATTATAGAGGCTGGATTTCCAATAGCCTCTCCTGGTGATTTTGAAGCTGTTACAGAAGTTAGTAAAATTTTAAAAAATTCTATTCCAGCCGGATTATCGAGACATACAAAGAAAGATATTGATGCTTGTTATGAAGCTTTAAAATCAGCTAAAAGATTTAGAATCCATACTTTTATTTCTACTAGTCCTCTTCACATGAAACACAAATTAAATAAATCGCCTGAAGAAGTTATTGAGTCAATTAAAGAACATGTGACTTACGCAAGAAAATTTACTGATGATGTAGAGTGGTCTTGTGAAGATGGAACGAGAACAGATATGGATTTTATGTGTAAGACTGTTGAGCTTGCGATTAAATGTGGAGCTAAAACAATTAATATACCTGATACAGTCGGATATTCTGTTCCATCGGAATTTAAAAAAATAATTGAAACACTTATAAATAAAGTACCAAATATAGATAAAGCTATTTTATCAACACATTGTCATAATGATCTAGGTTTAGCTGTTGCAAATTCTTTGGCTGGAGTAACTGCAGGAGCTAGGCAGATTGAATGCACTATTAATGGAATTGGTGAAAGAGCTGGTAATGCTGCTCTTGAAGAAATTGTAATGGCAATGAAAACCAGAAATGATTTAATGCCATTTAAAACTGGAATAAATACAAAATTGTTAAGCAAAGCATCAAAGGTTGTATCAAATGCTACAGGTTTTCCAGTTCAATATAACAAGGCTATTGTTGGAAAAAATGCTTTCGCACATGAGTCAGGAATACATCAGGACGGAATGTTAAAAAATAGAAATACTTATGAAATTATGACACCAGAAAGCGTAGGGGTAAAACAAACTTCATTAGTTATGGGAAAGCATTCTGGAAGGCACGCATTTAAAGATAAGCTAACTGATCTTGGATACAAAGATATTACTGATGACGTAATTCAAACTGCCTTTGGAAAATTTAAAATCTTAGCTGACAAGAAAAAACATGTTTACGATGAAGATATTGCTGCATTGGTAGATGATAGTTTAATAAAGGAGGATAATGTTATTACTTTAAAATCTCTTAAAGTTTTCGCAGGTACAGGAGAACCACAAAGAGCTGAAATGACGTTAGAAGTTTATGGAGATATAAAAAAAGCTACAGAAACTGGCGATGGTCCTGTAGATGCTATTTTTAAATGTATAAAAAAATTATATTCTCACGATGTAAAATTGCAGTTATATCAAGTGCATGCAGTAACAGAAGGAACTGATGCTCAAGCAACGGTAAGTGTAAGAATAGAAGAGAATGGCAAAACAACAGTTGGTCAAGCAGCAGATACAGACACTCTAGTAGCTTCAGCTAACGCATATTTAAATGCATTAAATAAAATGATTATAAAAAGAAAAAAAACTGCGCCGGACGGTTACCAAAAACAAAAAAATTATCAACAAGATAAAATGAAAGGAATATAAATGTTTGGAATAGAAAAAATTACTCAAATGTGGTCAACGGATATGGCGATAGATTTAGGAACTGCTAACACTTTGGTATTTGTAAAAGGTCAAGGCATCGTTCTAAATGAACCGTCTGTTGTTGCTATTATTGAAGAAAAAGGAAAAAAATCAGTATTAGCTGTTGGTGATGAAGCCAAAACTATGCTGGGAAGAACGCCAGGAAATATATCAGCTGTAAGACCACTTAGAGATGGAGTAATTGCAGATTTCGTTGTAACGGAAGAAATGATAAAACATTTCATTAAAAAAGTTCACAAAAGGAAAGCGTTTGCTAACCCGAGAATACTAATTTGCGTTCCTACTGGCTCTACCCCAGTTGAAAGAAAAGCTATTCAAGATTCTGCTCTGGCAGCAGGAGCTAGAAAAGTAAATTTAATTGAGGAGCCAATTGCAGCTGCTATAGGAGCTGGATTACCAATTTCAGAAGCAACAGGATCAATGGTAGTTGATATAGGAGGAGGAACTACAGAAATAGCAGTTTTGTCTTTAGGAGGAGTTGTTTATGCGAACTCTCTAAGAGTAGCTGGAGATGCCATGGATGGAGCAATAATTAGTTATATGAGAAAACAATTTAACTTATTAGTTGGAGAAGCCAGCGCTGAAAAAATTAAAAAAGAAATTGGTACAGCTATGCCAACCAGTAATAATACATATTTAATGAAAGGTAGAGATATAAGATCTGGAACACCAAAAGAAATAACTTTAAAAGAAGAAGATACGGCTGAAGCGTTAAAACCAATTCTCTCGCAAGTTCTTGGCGGGATTAAAGATGCTTTAGAAAAAACCCCTCCAGAATTATCTGCGGACCTTGTTGATATGGGTTTAGTGTTAACAGGTGGTGGTGCGCTTTTAAAAAATATAGATAAGCTTATATCTAAAGAAACAGGGTTGCCTGTTGTAATTGCAGAGGATCCTTTATCATGTGTTGCGATAGGGACAGGGAAGGCTTTAGATCAAGAAGAAACATTCTCTACAATGCTAGTAGGTAATTAATTATTGTAGTTTATGAAATATGGACACTAGTCGTGAGGATTTTGGAATAGCTATTCGTTCAGCTTTTTTAAGGAAAGGCACCAAACAAAGATTCTCCCTTTTTGCTCTTATTATAATAGCAGCATTTCTTTTGTTTCTTGAGAAACTAGAAACAAAACCACTTAACTATTTTAGATCCTTTTTAAAAGATGTTATTTACAGAGGTTCAGAAATCATTTCTTACCCAGCAAAAGGTTTTGACCAATCAATTAATTCAATTAATAAACATTTTAATCTTTATGCAAATTATGAGTTTTTAAAAAAAGAAAATGATCTACTAAAAAGCAAAGTTTATGAAAATGACTTTTTAAATCTTGAGAATGACCAGTTAAGAGTTCTTATTGATGAACAAGTGAAGAGAGAAAGTAACTTATTAAGTTCTAGGGTCATGTTGGATAAAAAAAGCCCTTATCTTCATTCTTTTATTATTAATAGCGGTTTAAATAAAGGAATAAAAAATGGTATGGCCGTTTTAGATGGGCAAAATTTTATTGGCAGAATAGTTGATGTAAATTTTTTTTCAGCAAGAGTATTATTAATTTCAGATTTTAATAGCAAAATTCCTGTTATAATTGAACCTTCAGGATCGCATGCGATTTTAAATGGGCATGGAACTAAAAATCCTTCACTAGAATTTTTGCCTGAAAATCATAAAATCAAAACTGGAAATAAAGTTTATACATCAGGAAAAGAGGGAATTTTTTCTCCAGGAATTCCAATTGGTGAAACTTTTTTAGAAAAAAATCAAGTAGAGGTTTTTTTATTTTCAGATTTAGATCAAGTAACTTTTGTAAACGTAGATTTAAACAAATTGGACGAAAATTGATAAATTATTATTAAACCCATGATAGGCAGAGCTAAATATAAAATTCTAGAATTGGTACCTCTTATTATTTTATTTTTTATTTCATTTAATGGGACCTCCATAATTGATTTTAAGTTTTTTACTATTAATGCGAATTATATTTTGATTTATTTCTGGGTCTTAAGAAAACCAAATATTTTAGGCTATGGTTTTATATTTCTTTCAGGAATAATTACAGATGTTGTTATAGGACTTCCCATAGGTGTTAGTTCATTGGCTTTACTTATAATATCTGCAGTAGCTGCCTATGTAAGAGTTGTTACCGTAAGAATATCGCTATTTACAGATTGGATAAGCTTTATACCGGCTTTGCTAATAGCTAATTTTGTTTATTTTATTTCATTATATTTTTCAAATTACTCCATTGATTATATGTATTTATTTATGAATTCTGTTTTTACTTTCTTTTTCTACCCAGTCCTTTGGCTAATTTTTTCAATACTTTTAAAACTCATGAAAACATAACTTATGATTAGTGACTCAAGCAATATAACAAGCAAATCTAGATTAATTTCTAGAAGGATGTTTATTTTTTCTGCAGCAAAAATAGCAGTATTTATTGCATTGATTAGTCGTTTATTTTATTTGCAAATTTCCGAAAATATTAAATATTTATCTTTATCAGACAAAAATAGATTAAGAGAATGGAAAGTAGCTCCACAAAGAGGTGTTATCGAAGATTTTTTTGGAAATAAAATTGCCAGCAATACACAAGTTTTTCAATTGCACATGATGCCAGAAGATGTTGTTAATTTTGAGGAACTTTTTTTTAAGTTATCAAGAATGATTTCTTTTGATGAAAATAAAAGAAAAAATTTATTAAAAAGATTAAAAAAACGTAAACCTTGGCAACCGATTATTATTTCAGATAATTTAAGCTGGTCAGAATTTTCTAAACTGAATTTATTTTTACATGAATTGCAGGGATTAAAGCCTGTTGTTTCTGTAGCCAGAAAATACACCACAGACGGTTCCACATCACATCTAGTAGGCTATGTTTCTGATGTAAGTATTAGCGATTTAGAAAATAATAAATTTTTAGAAAAAGTTAATGTTCCAGGGCTTAAAATTGGAAAAAATGGTCTGGAAAAATCATTTAATAATGTAATGATTGGTCAACCTGGTTTTCAAAGATTTGAGGTAAATTCTTCAGGCAAAAGAATTAGAGAATTAAAATTTGTTCAAGGAACTGTTGGAAAAAATTTTAGGACTACCATAGATCAAGAAATTCAAAAGTATGCTAATGAGTTAATAGTAGGCAAAAGTGGATCGGTTTGTGTGATGGATATTTATACTGGTGATATTATAGCTATGGTTTCAAGCCCAACGTACGATCCTAACAAGTTTGTTCATGGTATTAGCAAAAAAGATTGGAATATTCTTATTAATGATAAAAAGAAACCATTAATAAATAAATCCTTGGCTGGTCTTTATCCTCCTGGTTCTACCATAAAGCCGATCGTTGCTTTGTCAGCGTTAGAGAACGACGTAATAAGTCCAAAGCTTGTTGTTCAATGCAAGGGTAAAATGGAATTTTATGGTCAAAAATATCATTGCTGGAAAGAAAAAGGTCATGGATTTATGAATTTAAGAAATGCGATTAAACAATCTTGTGATACTTATTTTTATGAGGTTGCTAGAAGATTAGGTGTAGACAGACTATCTCTTACAGCAAAAAAATTTGGCCTTGGAAATAAAGTTTTTAATATTTTTGAAGAAGAAAAATTAGGAATAGTGCCTAACACAAAATGGAAACTTAAAAATATAGGCAGAGGATGGGTATTGGGAGAAACTTTGATTTCAGGAATAGGACAAGGTTACTATCAAGCTACACCTATGCAGCTTTGTTTAATGATGGCACAACTAGCTAATGGAGGGTATGAAATAAAAGCAAGAATTATTGATGACAGATATGGCATACAGCCTAAAATTGATGCTTGGAGAAGAAAATTTACTTCAAAAGAGAACGACATTGAAGAAGATGCCTTCAATAAAGAGTCCAACTTTCAAATAAAAAAATTGTACAGAAATAAAGAAAATGTAAAATTTGTTTTAGACGCATTATATGGAGCAACAAATGAGCCTATGGGAACTTCATACAGATCCAGACATACGAAACCAGAATATATTTATGCTGGCAAGACTGGAACTTCTCAAATTAGAACAATTACTGCTGAAGAAAGGGAATTAAAATTAAAAAATGAAGACCTTCCCTATGAAAAAAGGGATCATGCTGTTTTTACAGCTTTTGCACCTTATAAAAATCCTAGATATTCTATAAGTGTACTAATAGAGCATGGAGGTTCGGGAAGTTCTGGAGCCGCACCAATAGCAAAAAAATTAATAAAAAAGATTTTAGATAGACATGAAATAAGAAAAAAATACCAATTAGATTTATTCCAAGAGGCAAGAGCATGAATAGAAGTTATTTTGATCGAGGAAATATTACTTTAAGAGAAAAGATGCTTTCTTTAGACTATCAATTAATTTTTTTAGTTTTGGCATTGGGAATAATAAGTTTTTTTGCAATGTATTCTACAGAAAGAGGAAATTTTGGTTATTTTACAAAAAGTCATATTTATAGATTTTTTATTTTTTTTGCAATTTTTATAGTTCTATCTCTCTTTAATATTAGATTTTTACATAAATTTTCTTATTTATTTTACATTGCTGTACTACTATTACTATTTGGCGTTGAATTTTTTGGAATTTCTTCTTCAGGATCAAAACGCTGGATAAATTTGACTGTCTTTAATCTTCAACCCTCAGAATTAATGAAAGTTGCAATTATAATGTTCTTAGCTCGATACTATAATAAAATTCCCTATGGAGATGTTAATAGAATTAAATTCATGTTAATACCAATTATAGTTTTATCAATCCCGTTTGCCTTAGTTATTAATCAACCTGATTTAGGAACTGCTGTTCTTATAGTACTGAGCGGTATGACTGTTATTTGGATGTCGGGATTTAAAATTAAGTTTTTTACAATCACAGCCTTAACCTCAATTTGTTTGGCACCAGTTATTATTGCATTCTTGAAACCATACCAAAAAATGAGAATTTTAACGTTTTTAAACCCCGAACGAGATCCTGTGGGTGCTGGATACCAAATTATCCAATCTAAAATTGCAGTTGGGTCTGGAGGAATTACAGGAAAAGGTTATTTAAATGGAAGTCAAAGTTATTTAGACTACCTACCAGAAAAACATACTGATTTTATATTCACATTATTTTCCGAAGAGTTTGGATTTATTGGATCAATTTTATTATTGATAATTTATGCATTAATTATCTATAGAATTTTTTTAATTGGTCATAACTCTAGAAACAATTTTGCTAAGCTCTTTTGCTTTGGTTTTGCATCAGCATTCTTTATATTTGTTACTGTAAATATGGCTATGGTGCTTGGATTGTTGCCTATCGTTGGAGCCCCATTGCCGATCATGTCTTATGGAGGATCGTCGATGCTTGCTACGATGATTGGGCTTGGAATTACAATGAGTTGTAAAATTCATCCAAACGAAGAAGTTAAGTGAAAGATATTATTTAAAATAAAACAACTATAAGTTGTATTAAAATTTAAATTTAACCAAATTTTTATTATCTAAAATGCGTTGTTTGTGTTTAAATAAAGTTAATGTTTAAAACTTTAAGGACAACAGAGTCGAAAAATTTAAATCACAGCGGACGTTCATTGGTTGGTGAAACGCTACAGCTCGAAGGTGATTTAAGATCTTCAGGCAGTGTAGATATTTCTGGATTGATAAATGGAAATGTTTTTGTAGACGAAGTTACAATAAATGAAACTGGATCTATTAGAGGAAGTTTAGAAGCAAGATCAGTAGAAATAAATGGTCATGTAGAAGGTAAAATTAATGCAGACATTATAGTCATTGGAAAAACTGCAGTGATTAAAGGAGATATTTTTTTCAAAGAAACTTTAAAGACCGAAGAGGGAGCTGACATTGATGGTTATTTAAAAAGAGTTAACAATGGAAAATCAGATTCCGAAGAAGATATCGCGATTGAAGAAATTGTTGAGAGAACCGAGACAAAAAAACCAAAAACTGTTCCACTTTCAACTCACAAAGAGGCTGTTTAAAAGTCTATCTAATTTTAATATCTTATAAATTAAGTATATAATTAATATATTATATGAATGGGAATTATATTAATAAAGCTTCCATAGCTGTTGTTGGAGCAGGAATACAAGGTGTTTGCATATCTCTTAATTTAATCAAAAAAGGTTTTAAAGTTACGATTATAGACAGGGATGAACCTGGAAAAAGTTCAGCTTCGTATGGAAACGCTGGTCATTTTTCACCCTATGCATCTTTATCAATGAATAGACCAGATATTCTAATAGATGTACCCGCTATGTTATTAAGCACCACGGGACCATTGGCATTGAAATGGAATTATGTTCCTAAAATGATACCTTGGTTTTTAAAATTTATTAAAAATTGCACAAAAAAGAAAATGATGCATACAGCAAAATACATGCATCAAATTCTAGATTTAGCATTGCCAGCGTATGACGAATTATTTCAAGAAATAGACGTATCCGGTTTAGTAGAAAGCAAAGGAATTATTTATTTTTGGACTGATAAAGATTTAAAAAGCAGGGAACTAGAAATTAATGCAAGGAGAGAATTAGGAGTTGAGCAAAAATTATTAAAACCTCATGAAATTCATGATCTTGAGCCACATATTAAACAGATTTACCATGGAGGAGTTCTATATCCAAGTGCAAAACATGCAAGAAATCCCAGAAAAATTTTACTTAAACTTTTTGAATTATTTTTAAAACGAGGAGGAAAATTTATAAAAGAAAATGTTGAAATAATAAATTTTTCTAAAGATAATAAACCAGAAATTAAAACTAATTCTAACTCTTATTCTTTTGATAAAGCCGTAATTGCTTGCGGAGCTTTTTCAAAAAAATTAACCGATCAAGCAGGTGAGAAAATTCCACTGGATACTGAACGGGGTTATCATGTTCATTTTAAAGGATATGACCATTTACTTTCAAGACCAGTTATTTTTTTAAATAGAGGTTTTGGTATTACTCCAATGGAGCAAGGTTTAAGAGTGGTTGGAACAGTTGAATTTGGTGGTCTAAAAAATCCTCCTACAAAAAAAAGAATATTAAATTTAACAAATAATGCAAAATATCTCTTTCCAGATTTACCAGCCCATTATGATGAGTGGCTAGGTTTTAGACCAACTTTACCAGATTTTTTACCAGTGATTGGACCATCACAAAAATATGAAAATTTATTTTATTGTTTTGGCCACCATCACCTTGGTTGGACTTTGGGCGCAATTTCAGGAAAAATTATTTCAGGAATGATTGCAGGAGAAAATACGAATCTAGATTTATCACCATACAACTCATTGAGATTTAGTTAGGAGCTAAGTTGATATCAAAAACTAAATCAGCATATATTTTTCTTATACTTACAACTTTATTTTGGTCAGGTAATTTTATTGTAGGAAAAGCCGCTAGCCTTTTTGAAATCCCTCCCTTTACGTTAAATTTCTATAGATGGACTTTTGCATGGTTAATACTAGCGCCATTTACTCTTAAAGAAATTATAGAAAAAAAAAATTATATATTTGAAAATATAAAATTAATTATAATTTTAGGTATAACAAGTATTACGATTTTTAATTCAATCGTCTATTATTCGCTAAACTTTACCCAAGTGATAAGTGGCGTTTTAATGATTTCTACGATACCTGTAATGATAATTATTTTTTGTTGGTTGCTGAAGATAGAAAAAACGAATACTTACCAAGTTTTAGGTTTAATTTTTTCTTTGTCTGGAGTTGCTGTAATTATTACAAAAGCAAATTTAGATATTTTATTAAACTTGCATTTTAACAGAGGTGACTTGTGGATGGTAGTTGCTATGTTTTCTTGGGCCACTTATTCAGCTTTATTAAGAAAGAAAAAATTAGAAATTTCTCAATTATCTCTTTTACAAACAATTATTTCAGCTGGACTAGTTTTTTTATTGCCAGCATACTTAATAGAATTATCTTTGGGTTATAAAGCGAGTATTAATATGCCTTTTGTTTTAACGTTGACTTATGTAGTCCTTTTTCCAGGACTAGCGTCTTTTATCTTTTGGATAAAAGGAATCTCTCTAATTGGGTCGAATAGAGCTGGAATATTTCTACATTTAATGCCAATTTTTAGCACAATATTAGCTATAATTATTTTTAAGGAAAATTTTATGATTTATCATTTAATTGGAGCAATATTAATTATTACTGGAATTATTTTATCATCTAAAAAAAGTACTAATGGTTAAAAATTTAACAGCAGAACAAAAACATATTTTATTTGAAGAGGGGACCGAGTCTCCAGGCTCAAGTCAATTAAATTTTGAGAAGAGAGAGGGCGATTACTATTGCGCTGGATGTGGAACAAAACTTTTTGAATCTAAAACAAAGTACGATAGTGGAAGTGGTTGGCCATCTTTTTTTGCATCATTACCAAATGTATTTGAAACAAAAATTGATAACCTTATTGGATCCCCAAGAACCGAATATCATTGTAAAAAGTGTGGTGGACACCACGGACATATTTTTGATGATGGACCTAAACCAACTGGAAAAAGATATTGTAATAATGGAGTTTGTTTAGTTTTTAAACCAAAAGATTAATTTTTTAATAGATTATCTAATTTTCCTTCAATTTCTAAAGCTTTTAATTCGTTGTACCCGCCTACATAAGTGTCACCAATAAAGACTTGAGGAATAGTTCTTGCACCATTCGTTTTTTCTTGCATCTCCAGTCTTTTTGATGAGTCAACTGCTATATCAATTTCTGTATAATCAATTTTTTTTTTATTTAATAAATGTTTCGCCGCTGAGCAATAGTTGCACATGGGACCCGTATAAATTATTACTTTTTTCATAATTAATATATATCACTTATTTTAATTTTTTCTCTTAGTTTTTTTCTTTCTAATTGAAATTTTTTTCTGTGTTTAATACTTTTATTATGCACTCTTTTTCTCCAAAGTCTAAAAGAACTAGGCTTTAAAGTTCTTCTCATTATTTTAATGACTTCATTTTCGTTTTTGCCTGTTTTTTCTTTAATTTCCTCAAAAGTAATTCTGTCAGCCCATGCTGCCCAAATTACCCAATTATCGTTCTTTTTTTCTGGCTCAGGATTTTTAATTCTAGTTTCCGGAATAAGACTTCTTTTTTTCATAAAAAATATATATACAGTTTAATGATGTTTCCTGAAAATTACTTCATTTATATTCAGTTGATACTGTTTTATTTTATCACACCTGGACCACCTCGGGTTTTGATAGTTGCATACACAATAAGTCATGGTTTAAAAAAATCTGTTTGGACGGCTCTCGG